>PJQF01000045.1_pt1 | contig 86419 bp, 97 predicted proteins | sample 1503741 | NCBI WGS metagenome assembly PJQF01 (sample SAMN07775949, study PRJNA414020) | Biofilm metagenome, whole genome shotgun sequencing project. | isolation source: biomolecule (vanillin) treated reverse osmosis membrane biofilm | place: India: Nagpur | collected 2017-03-21
GCGCCATGGATGGCGCGTGGCGGCGGCCCCCCAAATCAATGTCGGATTACGGGCACACCGAGCCTAGGCGAGGTGCCGAGTGGTGGGGCGAAGGCCTTTTGGTTACTTTTGGCTGGGCTGGCATGCCGGCCTTTACAAAAAAGACCTGCTGTAAGAGCAGAACCCTAGGCGGCCGTTACCGCAGCAACGGATATGTACTCAGCCAGCAAAAGTGGGGATTTTTCTGTTAGAACCCAGCGTCTGGTTTTGGGGCTGCTGCGCAGCCCAACGCGGGGCAAGCCCGCTCACTACAGGGTCATGTGTCAGCCTCTAGGAGTTATGTGAGGCTCAGGGAGTTGTTTCAGCCTCTGGGAGTTGTGTAGAGACCCATACTCATCGCCCCCCTCCCAGCAAGTTTCGGTGATCAACCCACGCAACATGCCTGGCACCAGCCCGCTCTGCGTGGAAATGCTGTTCCACACTTCGCCCGGCTGCTATTGTGCCGCGCTTTGAAAAACGGCCACCGACCCGCGAGGAAATGCACGTTGAACACTGACGAAAAAATGACTGGGGACCTGTTCGAAGTGGATAAGCGTCTGTCACTCAAGCCCGTGGTGGACTTCAACGCCTACCTGCGCAGCGCCTTCGGTGACGGCCCGTGCACCTGCATCCGCTGCAGTGCCAGCGGTGGCGATGAAAGCGGCTATGAGTTCCAGCACACTTTCAACTTCGACAGTAAACCGACCCAACGCCGCTTTGCCTCCACAGCGGGCAGTGATGTACTGATGGCGCTGAAGAAGGCATGGTTGTCGTACTCCAAGGCCGAGTTGCCGCTCAGTGGCGTGTTGGCACTGGATACGGTCAAGGAATTTGTCGAGCCACAGCTGCACAAGCGCTTGGCCCCATTGTTCCTCGCCAGCGGCTTGGTCAAGGAAGTCGACGGCGAGCTCCATCTGCAACCGCAAGCGGCCGCCTGACCTTTCAGCTCGGGGCGGCAGCTGATCAGCAGTCACCCCGACGCTGGGCCAGAAGGCGGTCCACCACCTACCGCAGACAGGCGTGCGTGTCGGCGACACTGGCTTGGGCGGCGTCAGAACAAGCGCGTAACGGTGAGCGCGACCACGGCGATACGCTCCACGCGCTCATACCCCGGTTTGTCGAGTTCTTCGCCGAACACATCCGGGTCAAGTTCGCGATAGGTCCAGCCCACTGCATCGCTGCCCAATAAAGGCATGACCGCCTTCAGGAAAGGGTCTTCCCCGGCGACGATCGCCACCCCGGTGTACAGCACCAGACTGCCGCCCAAGGCCAGGCGTGGGAGCGACTCGCCGACAATACGCACCGACAGTTCCTCACCCAGCGCCCCGCCGCCATGCCGATAGGCGCGTTGGCGGTCATCGTTCATATAGGGTGGGTTGGCGACGATCAAATCGAACTCGCCTTGGACGCTGCCCAGCACATCACTATGGTAAGCGCTGACGTTGACCAGCCCCGCCAACTCGGCATTCACCGCCGTGAGGCGCAAGGCGCGCGGGTTGATATCCACCGCCAACACTTCGGCGTCGGGCCGCGCACGGGCGATCATCAGCGCGCCCACACCTGCGCCGCAGCCGATATCCACCGCGCGCTTAATCGGCTCGAAACGCTGCTGCAGATGAGCCTCGATCAGTTGCGCGAAACGGTAACTGTCCGGCCCGAAAAACACCGCATCCGCCTGTGTGGTGGGATACGCCGAATGGGCGAACAACAGATCACTCAGGCTCGACCACCGCACCGTGCTGCGCCACAGCGAATCGTGCTGCTCGACTACATCGGCTTGCTGCAATTCTTCGCGAAAGGCATCAGGTAACAGCCCGTGATCAAACGGCATGGACCAGCCGAACACGTCACGCAGGTCCACCGCCAGCGGCGTCCCCAGACGCTGGTAAAACCGTTCATGGGTCAACGGCGTCGGCGTGATGAAACGGTAGCCGTTTTCCTTCAAGCCCCGGCCCAGGTTCAGCAGGGCGCGATCAGCGAGTTGTTGCGCAGACATGGGTGAATTCCTTAGCGCAGACGTGCGCGCAGTTGGATAAATCGGCGAGTCGCATACAACCCGGCAGGCGTGCAGTGGCGGCGTGCCGAGAGCCAGGGCAACAGTGCGGTGAGCTGCTGCTCATCGGGCAAATTCCACAACGAATCCACCAGCGCCTGAATATCCGGGTCGGCCGGGCGATGGTGCTCGCGGGAAGTCCGGCTGCCGCGCCCCGGCCGTACGGGCGCGATGCGCTCGCCGCTGATCCAGTCGCCGGCGATCCAGTCATGCAGCACCTGTTTCTCATAGCCGCTGAACACACCGAACATCGCAGCGCCAGCCCCCTCGATCAATTGCCAGAAGCGGCTGTCGGCCGGGTCCTGGTGGCGCTTGATCCAGCCCTTGTCTTCCATCGCCTTGAGAAACGCGCCGGCCTGGCCCGGCTGGGCCAGCCACTGGTTGACAGTCTTGCCCTCGAAGCGGCAGTAGTCCGAATGCATGTGCTGGCCGAAGGTGCGCTTGCGTTCGAGCATGGCGACCACCTCGTCGTGCAGATCAAACGCGTCGATCACCGCCAGCGTGCCAGGGCCAAGATCGTTAAGGCGATAACCCTCGGCAACGCGCCGGTAGAACTCCGCACGGCCCTCCCCCAGCGGCAGCAGGCTGAGCACCGACTGCGCCGCCTTGCACGCATGGCCACTGCTGGCGTTGTCGATGGTGACGTGGAGAGTGAAGTAATACGGGTCAATCCCCAGCTCGCTCAATTCGTAGGCGGTGATCAGCAGGTGCAGCGGTAGCTGCTCATAGCCGAGGTTGTAGCCGATGATTTCCGGCAAAAACGCTTCGGCACACAGTCCCAGCGCCAGCTGCAGAGCACCCTGCTGGTAGTGGGCGTCGTCGAGGCCGGCGTCGCTGTCGGCGTCGTGATCGCTGAGCAATTTGCGGTAGATCAGCACATGGTTCTGCGCCGCTTCGCCGTCGCCCAATTCTTCCAGGTAAGTGGTGAGCAGGCCGTCGAACCGCGGATCCTGCCAATAGCGCAGCAAACCGTTGAGCCAGGCGCCGTCGACCTGTTTGGTCGGCGCCACGCGTTGCAGGAAATACAACGCCTGAGCTTTGTTCTGGAAGTAGCGCCTTGGATGGCCTTGCTGGCGTTGTTCCAAGTACCCGGCGTAGGCCTGGGCGACATCGGCACACCGCTGCTCGATCCAGGCCGACAATTCTTCAGGCAATGGCGGCAGCTCGGACGACGCCTCGCGCACCTGGCTCAATTGCCCTTGCAGAAACGCCCGCGCAGCCTCTTCAGCGCCCGGAGCTTCGCGATAGAGCTGCTGGTAAACCCCGCGATACTGGCCGTGAACCGGGTGGGTGATAGAGGCCGGTTGGCCCGACAGCGCTGTAAGTAGCGTCATGATGGCAGTTTCCGCAAAGTCCGATACAACCAGGCCTCCCGACAAGGAGGCCCCGCAAGAGCGCTGAAAACCACACGCTTCTAAAATGCAGAACCTGCGGGTATGCGGAAAATTCAATCAGGGTTGGCAAGGTACGGATCAGCGGCGATGGTCAGTTGTTCTGACCGCCATGGAGTTCGGTTCGAATGGCGCCGAGAGGCACTGATAGATGTGGCGAGGGAGCCGCCCCCGTTGGGCCGCGAAGCGCCCCCAAAAATGAGGCGGCTGCGCAGTCCAACGGGAGCAAGCTCCCTCGTCACAGAAATCCAGCAGACCTGTTATTTACGCGCCGCCTCCCACGACTTGAGCAGGTCGCCGTAGCTCACGGTCTCGCCTTTTGGCTTCTCGTTCGCCAGTTTCGGTTTCGGTGCGCCCGGTTGGTCGAACCAGTATTGCGCGTCACGCTCGGGGTTCATTTTCGGGCCGCACACCGGTTGCACTTTGGAGCGTTCCAGGCGCGTCATGATCGCGTCCTGCTCCTTGGCCAGGTTGTCCAGCGCCTGTTGCGGGGTTTTCTCGCCGCTGGCGGCCGAGGCGATGTTGCTCCACCACAGTTGCGCCAGACGTGGGTAGTCCGGCACGTTGGTGCCGGTCGGTGACCACTCGGTGCGCGCCGGGCTGCGGTAGAACTCCACCAGACCGCCGAGTTTGGGGGCCATGTCGGTCATGGCCTGGGAGTTGATGTCGGACTCACGAATCGGCGTCAAACCCACGATGGTTTTTTTCAGCGAGACGGTTTTCGAGGTCACGAACTGCGCGTAGAGCCAGGCCGCGAGTTTTTGCTTCTCAGGCGTGGATTTGAGGAAGGTCCAGGAGCCTACGTCCTGATAGCCCTTCTTCATGCCCTTTTCCCAGTAAGGTCCCACAGGCGACGGCGCCATGCGCCATTTCGGCGTGCCGTCGGCATTCACCACCGGCAAGCCCGGTTTGACCATGTCGGCGGTGAACGCGGTGTACCAGAAGATCTGCTGGGCGATGTTGCCTTGGGACGGCACCGGCCCCGACTCGGAGAAGGTCATGCCCGCCGCTTCCGGTGGCGCATAGGCTTTCATCCAGTCCACATATTTCTGCGTGGCAAACACCGCGGCCGGGCCGTTGGTGTCGCCGCCGCGGGTCACGCTGGAGCCCACCGGATGGCAGTCCTCCACGCGAATGCCCCACTCGTCCACCGGCAAGCCGTTGGGCAGGCCTTTGTCGCCGCCGCCGGCCATGGAGAACCAGGCATCGGTGAAGCGCCAGCCCAGGGACGGGTCTTTCTTGCCGTAGTCCATGTGCCCGTAGATGCGCTTGCCGTCGATTTCCTTGACGTCTTCGCTGAAGAATTTGGCGATGTCTTCATAGGCCGACCAGTTCACCGGCACGCCGAGGTCGTAGCCGTATTTTTCCTTGAACTTGGCTTTCAGCTCCGGACGTTCGAACCAGTCCGCGCGGAACCAGTAGAGGTTGGCAAATTGCTGGTCGGGCAATTGGTAGATTTTGCCGTCCGGCGCCGTGGTGAACGAGATGCCGATAAAGTCTTTGATATCCAGGGTCGGCGAGGTGAAGTCCTTGCCTTCATTGGCCATCAGGTCGGTGATGGATTCAGTTTTGCCATAGCGAAAGTGCGTACCGATCAAGTCGGAATCGTTGACCCAGCCGTCATAGATGTTCTTGTCGGATTGCATCTGGGTTTGCAGCTTCTCCACCACGTCGCCTTCCTGCAGCAGGTCGTGGGTCAGCTTGATGCCGGTGATTTCGCTGAAGGCCTTGGCCAGCACCTTGGATTCGTACTCGTGGGTGGTGAGGGTTTCCGACACCACGTTGATCTTCATCCCACGGAACGGTTCCGAGGCCTTGATAAACCACTTGAGCTCCTCAAGCTGCTGCTCAGCCGTGAGCGTGGACGGTTTGAACTCGCTGCCGATCCATTTTTTCGCGGCATCTTCGTACGCATCGGCCCAAGCCGTGGCGCTCAAACCGCTGAGGGCCAGTACGGCAGCCAATGAAATGCTATGTCGCAGCTTATTGTTCTTATTCAACATAGAGACCTCCAGGTTGTTTATTTATAAGGGCATCAACCCCAACGCATCACACTCAACAGCCATACCAGGGAGAGCGCGGACGCCACCCAGATGCTCCAGTCGGTAACGCCGATAACCAGCAAATGCAGGTAGGCGCTGCCGAGAAGACCGATAAACAAGCGATCACCACGGGTGGTGCTGATCGGCAACAAACCACGGCGCGGGATGCTCGGCGAACGCAGTTCCCAGGTGGTCATACCCACCAGCAACAGGGCAATCGCCGCAAAGAACAACGCGGTGGGGGTGGTCCAGGCCATCCATTCCATCATCGACTCCTTTAGACCCGGCCCAGGGCAAAGCCCTTGGCCACGTGGTTGCGAACAAACCAGATCACCAGCATGCCCGGCAGGATGGTCAACACCCCCGCCGCTGCCAGCACGCCCCAATCGATACCCGAGGCCGACACCGTGCGCGTCATCACCGCTGCGATGGGCTTGGCGTTGACCGACGTCAGGGTGCGCGCCAGGAGCAGCTCGACCCAGGAAAACATAAAGCAGAAAAACGCAGTCACACCGATGCCGGAGCCGATCAACGGGATAAAAATCTTCACGAAGAACTTCGGAAACGAGTAGCCGTCGATGTAGGCGGTTTCGTCGATTTCCTTGGGCACGCCGGACATGAAGCCTTCGAGGATCCACACCGCCAACGGCACGTTAAACAGGCAGTGAGCCAGGGCTACAGCGATGTGCGTGTCGAACAAACCGATGGACGAATACAGCTGGAAGAACGGCAGCAAGAACACCGCCGGCGGCGCCATGCGGTTGGTCAGCAGCCAGAAGAACAGGTGCTTATCCCCCAGGAAACGATAGCGCGAGAACGCATACGCCGCCGGCAGCGCCACACTCAGGGAAATCACCGTGTTCAGGCTTACGTAGTACAGCGAGTTGAGGTAGCCGGTGTACCAACTGGGGTCGGTGAAGATCACCTTGTAGTTCGCCAGGGTGAAATCCTGGGGAAACAACGTGAGCCCGCCGAGGATTTCGGTGTTGCTCTTGAAGGACATGTTCAACAGCCAGTAGATCGGCACCAGCAGGAACAGGATGTAGATCAGCAGCGGAATAAGCTTGCGTTTGCTCATGTCAGCGGCCTCAGCGGTTGGCGTCAGAGTGGGTCATGGCGGTGTAGAACAGCCAGGACACCAACAAGATGATCAGGAAATACACCAGGGAAAACGCCGCCGCCGGGCCTAGGTCGAATTGACCTACAGCCATCTGGGTCAACGTCTGACTCAGGAAAGTGGTGGCGTTACCCGGTCCACCGCCGGTCAGGACGAAGGGCTCGGTGTAGATCATGAAGCTGTCCATAAACCGCAGCATTACCGCGATCAGCAGCACGCTTTTCATCTTGGGCAGTTGGATATGTCGGAAGACTGCCCAGGCCGATGCACGATCAATCCGCGCGGCCTGGTAGTACACGTCCGGAATCGCCCGCAACCCCGAATAGCACAGCAGCGCGACCAGTGAGGTCCAGTGCCATACGTCCATCACCAGCACGGTCACCCAGGCATCCGCCGTATTGGCCGCGTAGTTGTAGCTGATGCCCATGGCGTTGAGGCTGTAACCCAGCAGGCCAATGTCAGCACGGCCGAAGATCTGCCAGATGGTGCCCACCACGTTCCACGGGATCAGCAGTGGGATCGCCAACACGATCAGTACCAGGGACGACCAACGGCCCTTGGTCGGCATGGTCAGGGCGATGGCGATGCCCAGGGGTATTTCGATCAACAGCACGCAGGCCGAATAGATGAACTGGCGCAGCAGGGAGTCGTGCAGCCGCGGGTCGAGCAATACCTGCTTGTACCAATCGGCGCCGACGAAATAGCGGCTGGATTGGTCGAAAATGTCCTGCACCGAATAGTTGACCACGGTCATCATCGGGATCACCGCGCTGAACGCCACCAGCAGGAAAACCGGCAGCACCAACCACCAGGCCTTGTTGTTCTGCACCTTGTTCATGGCAGCACCTCCAGCAGGTAATCGTCGGCGTAGAGCATCAGCCATTGCGCGGGAAAGCTGATGGAGGCCGTGCCTTCGGGCACCGGTTTGTCTTCGGCCAAACGCACTTTCAAGGTGGCGCCATCAAGCTTGAGCGTCATGATCTTGTAGGTGCCGAGGTCTTCCAGATGTGTGACATCGGCCTGCATGGCGTCGGGGTTGTACTCGTCCCACACGTGGATAAATTCCGGGCGGATGCCCACCTGCAATTTCTTGTAGTCCGTGCTGGCGATGCGTTGTTGCAACGCCTCGGGCAATGGCAAGTGGGTGCCGGCAAACCGCACCCCGCCCGCCTCGGCCTGCACTTCGATCAGATTCATCCCAGGGCTGCCGATGAAATAGCCGACAAACGTGTGGCTAGGCCGCTCGAACAATTGCCGTGGCGTGCCGAATTGCACGATCTGCCCGCCATACATCACCGCGATCTTGTCGGCAAAGGTGGAAGCCTCCAACTGGTCATGGGTGACATAGACCATGGTGATGTTGAACTGCTCATGGATCTGCTTGAGCTTGCGTCGCAGTTTCCATTTGAGGTGCGGGTCGATCACTGTCAGCGGCTCATCGAACAGGATGGCCGACACGTCGTCACGCACCAGGCCACGGCCCATGGAGACTTTCTGTTTTTCGTCAGCGGTGAGGTTGCGCGCTTTCTTGCTCAGCAGGTTTTGCAGGTCGAGGACTTCGGCGATTTCCTGCACCTTGCTGTGAATTTTCGCTTCGGCCATGCCCTGGTTTCGCAGTGGGAACGCCAGGTTGTCGAACACGGTCATGGTGTCGTACACCACGGGGAACTGGAACACCTGGGCGATGTTGCGCTTCTCGGGCGTGAGGTCGTTGACGACTTTCGTGTCAAACAACACTTGGCCTTCGGACGGGCTGAGCAGGCCGGAAATGATATTGAGCAGGGTCGACTTGCCGCAGCCCGACGGGCCGAGCAAAGCGTAGGCGCCGCCCTGTTCCCAGACGTGGTTCATTTCCCGAATCGCGTAGTCTTCGGGCCCGGTCGGCGCGGGGTTATAGCTGTGCGCCAGGTTCTGCAAATGGATCTCGGCCATCAGGCAACCCTCGCGACACGGCGCCCGGGGGCCTGGACCAAACGGCCCTGGCCATCGAACACAAACAGTTTATGGGTGGGGATATACACGCGGATCGGCGCGTCGACGTCGTACTCATGTACCCCCGGCAGGTGCAGCACCAACAGGAAGTGTTCGCTGCGCACATGCAGGAAGGTTTCCGAGCCGCTGATCTCGGCGACTTCTACGGTTACCGCCAGCTCCAGATCGTCGTCGTTGCTCGGCACCAGGCTGATATGGCTGGGGCGCACGCCAAAGCGGAATTCGCCCTCGCCGATGGGGCGCAGGTCGACGTTCAGCGGGAAGTGCACAAAATTGGCGAAACTCACCTCGTTGCCAGCAATACGCCCAGGCATCAGGTTGATCGGTGGCTCGGAAAACAGCTCGGCGGCGAGCACCGTCTGTGGCTGGTGGTAGACCTCCGCGGCCTTGCCGCTCTGGATCACCCGGCCTTCGTGCAGGATGGTGGTGGTGCCACCCAGGGCCAGGGCTTCGTTGGGTTCGGTGGTGGCGTAAATCGCTATGGTGTGGCGGGCCTGGAACAGCTCGCGCATTTCCTGGCGCAGCTCTTCGCGTAGTTTGTAGTCCAAGTTCACCAGCGGCTCGTCGAACAGGATCAGTTCGGCATCCTTGACCAACGCGCGGGCCATGGCCGTGCGTTGCTGCTGGCCACCGGACAGCTCCAGCGGGTGGCGCTGGAGGAACTTCTCGATGCGCAGCATCCTGGCGGTTTCCAGCACCTTGCTCTGGATCACCTCGTTGGACACACCGGCCTGCCGCAACGGCGAGGCGATATTTTCGAACACGGTCATGGTCGGGTAGTTGATGAACTGCTGGTACACCATCGACACGTTGCGCAGGCGCACCGGCTTGTGGGTGACGTCGACGCCGTTCATCAGGATGCGACCGCTGTCGGGTTTGTCCAGGCCGGCCATCAAGCGCATCAGGCTGGTCTTGCCGGACAGGGTGCGACCGAGCAGCACGTTAAAGGAACCGGGTTCGAAACGCAGGGTGGCATCGTCGATCCAGGTTTGGCCTTCGACGACGCGGGAGACATGTTCCAGGGTCAATGACATGACACGACCTTTTTATTATTGGAATGAATCTGGCCAGTCGTCAGAGCGAGTTTCGTGCCAAAAACGGCAGGTGCTTGATCCACAAGGAAATGGAGTGAATGGGATGTTCGGGAGTGAACAATCGGGCTGAACAACTGAACACTCAGGGGGTTGACAATGAACAGTTCTGAACAACACTAATGGGGCCCCCGCGCCTGCGGGGCCCCATAAAAACAATAAAAACAGAAGGTCGCCCGATGGCCGAACCCTTGGCGCACGACACCATCATCCAAGACTCCTGGCGCCGTTGCCGCGCCTTCGGCCTGGACCACCAAAGCACGCCCAGCTTCGATCAATTGCCGGCCGAGGGCATCAGCCAACTGCTGGAAAGCCAGCATTCCCTGGTGCAGACCACGCACCAGGAAGTCCTGCCCTATTACGAAAACATCCTGAGCAATTCCAACTGCCTGATCATGCTGGCGGACAACCAGGGCCAGGTGTTGACCTCGTGGGGCACCCAACGCTTTATCGAGCCCAAACTGGCCCGTGGATTCAGCGCCGGTGCCAGTTGGCAGGAGCGCTCCAGCGGTACGAATGCCATCGGCACCGCGCTGGCCTGTGCCCAGGCGGTGCATATCGAACACGACGAACATTTCCTCAAGGCCAACCGTTTCATGACCGGCTCGGCGGCCCCAATCTTCGATGCTCAGCGCGAGATCATCGCGGTGTTGGATGTATCCAGCGACAGTTACCTGCCGCCCTCCCACACTCTGGGCATGGTCAAGATGATGAGCCAGACCGTTGAGAACCGGCTGATCCTCAATCTATTTCGTGGTGAGCATTTCCAACTGACCTTCAACACCGGCCTGAGCAACCTGGACAGCCAATGGGCGGGCCTGCTGATCTTTGATGAAAGTGGCCAGGTGCTGTCGGCCAACCGCCGCGCCGATAACCTGCTGGGCATCAGCCTGTCGCGGGTGATGATCGACAGCTTGTTCAAAGTGTCGCTGCTGGAGTTGCTCAACCAACCGGAGGGCTTGCCGTTTTCGTTGCAAGCGGCGGGACGCAATCGGTTTCAGTGCTTATTGAAACGCCCCAAGCAGATGCCAGTGCAGGCGCGCGTCTTCAGTGAGCCTGTGGTTTCGAAACAGGCGACGATTGGTCTCAACACCCTGCATTTTGGTGATGCTCGCGTAGAAAAAGCCGTGCGCCAGGCCGAGCGTTTGCTGGAAAAAGATATCCCGCTGCTGATCCACGGCGAGACTGGCGTGGGCAAAGAAGTGTTCGTCAAAGCCCTGCACCAGGCCAGCTCCCGCAGCCAGAAGGCGTTTATCGCGGTGAACTGTGCGGCGATTCCCGCTGAGCTGGTGGAATCGGAACTGTTCGGCTACGAAAAAGGCGCGTTCACCGGCGCCAATCAAAAAGGCAGCATTGGCCTGATCCGCAAGGCCGACAAGGGCACGCTGTTTCTCGATGAGATCGGTGATATGCCACTGCCGACCCAGGCGCGCCTGCTGCGCGTGTTGCAGGAGCGTTGCGTGCAACCGGTGGGCAGCAGCGAGTTGTTCCCGGTGGATTTGCGCATCATATCGGCGACCAACCGCGCACTGCGCGAGCTGGTGCAAGCCGGGCGCTTTCGCGAGGATTTGTACTACCGCATCGGCGGCCTGACCCTGGAGTTGCCACCCTTGCGCGAGCGTACCGACAAGCAGGCGCTGTTCCAGCAACTGTGGCAACAACACCGCGAGCCCACTCAATGGGCCGGTTTGAGCGCTGAGGTGTTGGCGTTATTCGAGCAGCACCCATGGCCGGGGAATCTGCGCCAGGTCAGCAGCGTTTTGCAGGTGGCGCTGGCCATGGCCGAGGAGCAACCGATACGGGCGGAGCATCTGCCGGATGATTTTTTTGTGGATTTGAACGTGGCGCCGCCGCTGCCGACCAGTGAGTACCTGGACGACAGCATTGATCTGACCCAACGTTTGAAGGCGGCCGGCGGGAATATTTCCCACTTGGCGCGGGAACTGGGGGTGAGCCGCAATACCTTGTACAAACGCCTGCGCCAGCACTAGCGAGGCTTGATCACCACCAGCAAGTCGGTGAAGTACTCCACCTGGATCGGCAGGTTATCCGCCAAGGTCGACAGGGCCGCCGCCGTATCGTCCAGCTTGAACACGCCAGACACGCGCAGGTCGCGCAGCGCTTGTGGGTCGAAACGCACCATGCCAGGACGGTAGCTGGCCAGGGTTTGCAGTACTTCGCTCAGCGGCTGGTCGTTGACTTTGAGCAGGCCGCGAGTCCAGGCGTCCGGGTCGGCATTGCCGATCGCCTGCGCAGGCATGGCGCGGCCATGGTCGAGGACGGAACGCTGGCCGGCGGTGACCTTGACGCCTTCCTCGACCTCACCTTTAACCGCCACGGTGGACTCGATCACAGTGACCACTGTTGTGCCGTCCGGCGCACGCTTGACCAGGTAACGCGTACCCAGTGCGGTCGCCGTGCCTTGGTCGGTTCGTACCACGAACGGCCGTTGCGCATCTTTGGCCACGTCTACCCAGAGTTCGCCTTGCAGCAGCTCGATCACCCGCTGGTGGCCGTCGAACTTCACGTCCACCGCCGAGTTGCTGTTGAGCTGCAACTGGCTGCCGTCTTCGAGCGCGATCTGACGGCGCTCGCCGACGCCGGTGCGCTGGTCGGCCATCCACACCGGCAGGTGCTCCAGGCTCAGCCAACCGCAGAACACGACGCCGAGCACCCCCAGCACCTGTGCGCTGCGCGCCCGTTGCGGGGCAAATGCGCGGTTCAGGGCGAGGCGAGCCGGTTGCGCCGGCACGCTGTCGAGGCTGCCCCATAAGGCGCGCATGCGGTCGATGGCCACGGCGTGGCGCGGGTCGGCCTCGCACCAGGTAGTGAAGGCCTGACGGTCAGCGTCGGTGACATCCTCATCGTGCAGGCGCGTCAGCCAATTCGCTGCTTGCTGGATGATCTGTTCGGAGTTCATGTCAGTGGATCCGCCGCGTGCAGGCTGTGATAGCAGTGCACCAGGGCGCTGGAAATGTAGTTTTTGACGGTGCTGGGGGACACCGCCAGGCGTGCGGCGATTTCGCTGTAGGTCAACCCATCGAGGCGACTCAACAGGAACGCCTCGCGGGCCTTGGTCGGTAAACCGGCGAGCATTTCGGCGATGCGTTCCAAGGCTTGTAGCGCAACATGGATCGCCGCCGGGTCGGGCATGCCGGCGTCTTCGCACTGGATGACCAGCGCTTCCATATAGGCTTTTTCGATACGCCGACGACGGGCGCCGTCGATCAGCAGGCGCCCTGCCGTGGTGGCCAGGAAGGCCCGGGGTTCCTTGATAGCTTGCGGCTCGGCCAGCATCAGGACACGGATGAATGCGTCATGTGCCAAGTCGGCGGCGTGCTGGGAGCAACCGAGTTTCCTGCGCAGCCAGCCATGCAACCAACCATGGTGCTCGCGGTACATCGCCGTAAGGGCCTGCTGACGCGCTGAGTCGCCCAGCGCGGCCGGAATGTCATGCATGCGCAAAAAATTCTCAAATGGGAAGTGTTACCAATTGCGCAAACAATGCCAGTAAAACAGCGTTGGAGCAAGCGGGCTCACATTCTCTGAAAGCCCATTCCCACAAGTGTGTCCGCTTAGCGCCAGCTCCACGACACGCCGGTGTAGATGCCACGACCATCCGCGGGTGTAGACCGAGCAACATCCAGGCCTTTGTCGTCATAGCCCGGCGTGACCGTGTTGGCGTAACGGCGGTTAGTGAGGTTGCGCAGGTCAACCCAAGCTTGCCAATCCTGCTTTGGCGCGTCGTAGCCGAACGTTGCGCCGACGATCGTATAGGCCGCGGCGTAGTAGGAGTTGGCGTAGTCCACCGCCACCTTTGATGAATGCTCGGTGTTGAGGCTGGTGTAGAAACCGGTCGGGTGGCTGTAGCGCAGTTGCGCCTGATAGTAGTGCTTGGGGATGCCCGGCAAGGTGTTGCCACCAAAGCGCTCGTCGTCACGGTAATGGAAGTCGCTGAAGGTGTAGGCCTGGCGCAGGTCAAGCTTGCCGCTGCGGCCGCCATCCCACACCGGGCTGAGCAGGCCCAGTTCCACGCCTTGATGCACGGTGGGGCTGGCGTTGGATTCGGCAACGATGGCATTGCTGGTTGAAGTCTGGGCTTGAGTTTCTACGGTGAGCAGTTCGTGGCGCACTTCGGAGCGGTAAAGCGCCAGGTCCCACTGGCCGAGCCACGCTTCACCGCGACCGCCGACTTCCAGGGTGGTGGCGGTCTGGTTTTTCAGGCTGACGCCTTCACGCGCCAATCCGGTGGCCGGTCCGCTGCCCGCAGGGAAATACTTGTTGGAACCCCAGATCATCGACCACGCGTGCGGCGGCTCGACGGAGCGGCTGAGGTTGCCGTACACCTGCAATTGCGGGTTGAAGTCGTAACGCAGCCCGATGCGAGGCGCGTAGTCCCAATCGTGCTGGCTGAGCGGCGCCTGGCCTTCGGGATAGCTGACCTGGGTTTCGCGACGGGTGTAGATGGCGGCCAGGCCGGTGGTCAGCCACAGGTCCGGTATCAGTTCCAGGTCGTTGCCGATATGCAACACGGTGTCGGAACCGAGGTAGCTGTAGTCGCGGGTCTTGGTGCCGGGGGCGTAGCTGGCCGTGTTGCCAGCGGGAATGCGCACATACTCGGCACCGCCGTTATTGGGCATCGCCTGGGTGGTGCGCAGGCCTAGGGTGGTTTTGCTGTCGTGACCGAACACCGTGTCCTGGCGGATGTAATTGAGGGTGCTGCTGACGTCGGTGTAGGCGACTTTCAGACGGATAGTGCCCTCGCGCAGGTCCATCGGGTAATCGTGATACGCCAGGCCAACTTCAAGGCGGGAGTTGTCGTCCAGTTGCAGGGTGGTCTTGTTGGCGATCCAGGTTGAGCCGGGTTGCAGGCGCTTGGAGTCGCGAGCGGCGTTGAGGCTGTTGGCGGCACGCGGGTCGTGACTGATCTGGTCGCGGGTGAGTTTGCCGGGTGTGTCGTTGGTGGTTTCGCGGTAACGGAAATAAAAGCGGGTTTCCAGATTCGGGTTAAAGCGATAGCCGAAGTTGGCAGCCACGCCCTTGCCCGTGGCCGCGCTTTGGCGCTGGTAGCCGTCGGATTCCGAGTCAGTCAGGCTGATGTAGTAGTCCGCATCCCCCAGCACCTGCCCCGAACTGATCTCGCGCTGGGCGTAGCCACGACTGCCCGCCTCATAGCGCACCTGCAGCTTGGGTGCGTCGTAGCCGGTTCGGGTCACGTAGTTGACCGCGCCACCGAGCGCCAGGGCGCCCTGATCAAAACCGTTGGCGCCGCGTAACACTTCGACCCGGCTTTGCCATAACGGATCCTTGAGCTCGTAAGGTGTGCCACCGGGACCGGTCAGCGGCAGACCATCGAACATCTCGTAGAGCCCCGACGCGTGGGAGCCAGGGCTACGGTTGAGGCCCGAACCGCGAATGGACAGTTTCACCCCTTCGTTATTCGCCGCCTTGGCGTACACCCCCGGCTGGTACTTGAACACATCTTCGTTGGTGCTCACCCGCCCCTGCTGCACGCTGCTCATGTCGATGTAATTGGTGGCGCCGGGCACGCTCTTGAGCTGCGCCTGGGCGACTTCTCCAGCCGTGGCTTCAGCGGTGGTGACTTCGACCGGTGCCAGCTGCAAGTCTTCGGCATGCACCAGCGAGCTTAAGGTCAGGGCGGCAAACAGGAATGGAGGTTGGCGCAGCAGCATGGGTGAGTCCTTGAAATGCGGGGGCGTGACGGCTGGGCCGTCACGCGAACAGTGATGGGAAGCCAGCGATGATCACCAAGTCACGCCTTTTTAATGGACCAGACCCTTCCCACAACACCTTCGGACCCGCTTTCTTTTTAAGTCCAAAAACGAATTAACACATGCAAACTCAGTATTTAAAGAAATAACCACTAACCATTATTGTGGAGCCACTGAGTCACCTACGAGATCACCCTGATGCCAACATCCGCGAACGTCATTGACTTTACCCTTCACCGCAAACGCCGCCAGGCCCGCGCAGCGGCTGAGTTGATGTGGACGATGTACGCGGCGCGCGCAGGGTTGGCGGTGTTTACCAACCACGCTGCGACGCCCAGCGATACCCGCCGGGCGTAGGCCGATGAATTTCCTGCATGTGCTTCCCGAACCTCCCGCCCCACTACCCAAAACGACTACGGACGACGATGTAATCAGCCTGTGCGTCGCACATAACCTGCAACGCCTGCGCAGCAAGCGCCATTTGTCACTGGACGGACTGGCCCGTGCCTGTGGCGTGAGCCGGGCGATGCTGGCGCAGATCGAATCCGGGCGCAGCGTGCCGTCGATCAAGGTGCTGTGCAAGATTGCCAAAGGATTGAAAGTGTCGGTGGCGGCGTTCCTGGAAGACCGCGCATTCGAAGGGGTCGAGGTGTTGCCGGCGCAACAGAGCAAACGCCTGGTGAGTGCCGATGGGGCGTTTATCAGTCGAGCGTTGTTCCCCTACGATACGGCGCGCCAGTCGGAGTTCTACGAGATCCGCCTGCGCGCTCTGGGTGAAGAAGTGTCCGCAGGCCATGGCCCAGGCATCCAGGAAAACCTGGTGGTCGCCCAGGGCGTATTGGAAGTCAGCGTCAATGAAGAGCGCTACTTGCTGTCTACCGGCGATTCGATCCTGTTCTACGCCGACCAGCCCCACCGCTACCGCAACCCGGCGGACAGCGAGGCGGTGGCGTTCCTGGTGATCACCTACCCAGAACGGTTGGACTGAATGCAAAACGCCCCGACTATTCGGGGCGTTTTTGGTTGCGCGGGACCTGTCAGCAGGTGCAGCACATCATTGGCATGCCGTTGCAGCTCATCATCATCGGCATGGCGCAATCGCTCATCAACTTGTTCATGAGCATGCAGCAGTTGTCCATCATGGCCATGCTCATGCCCGGCATCGGCATCATTTTGCACAGCATGCCATCGGCCTGCATCGTGCATTCCATCACGCACTTCATCATCGGCATCGACATGCCCATCGGCATCATCATCGGCATATTCATGCTCGCCATCATGGCCATGGCGTCGGCCGACAGGCACATCATCGACATATTGGCGCACTGCATCATCATCGGCATGCCACAGTTCATCATCATCGCCATCATCTCGGCGTTGGTCTTGAACTGAGCCATGTCCATGCCGGCGGCAGGCTTCATGGTGCACATCATCGCGTCACCGGCCATTTCGCACTTCATGGTCGCCATCATCATCGGCATGCCCATCATCGGCATCATTGGCATGGCGGTATTCATCGGCATCTGCATTGCGTTCATCATGTTCGAAACTCCGTAATCGACAGGAAATGGCTAAGTTCTGGCGCCGATTCTAGTGATGCCGGAGCGCTGCACAAGACGACGGCAGAGCAGCGGGAATGGGTGTTGCGCAGCCCGCTTAGTCAACCGCAACAGCGAAACGTAATGTGATGACCGGGATTGCGCTGTGATAACAACGGTTTGGTAAATCAAAACATCGAAATCGATGTGATGGATATTCGAACCAGGAATACCCACCAACCTTAAGGAAATAAACGATCTAACGCTGGCTCAGAAACATCAGCATCAGGTCCGGCTGTACTGCAATTCCAGCTTGGTGCTGATCAGGCGAGTGAAGATGGTGAGTATCTCGATCATTTGCGGGTTTTCCAGTTTTTTGGGGAGTACGTCCAAGGCGCATAGGGTGCCGAAGACGCTGCCATCGGAAAAGACAATCGGCAGTGAGATATAGCTTTCGAAGCCATGTTCCCTGGGCAATGGGTTTTGCCAGAAAACCGGATCCTTGCTGGCGTGTTCGATGATGATGGGGGTGGGATTAGCACGCAGACCGTTGCACAGCGTGGCTTCAAGCTGCAATTCATAGCCGACCTCCACGCCAAAATGCAGCTCGTCGTACACCGCACATGCCACCCAATGGGTATCGGTCATTTTCGAGATCGCCGAGAAGCGCATATCCGTCAGGCGTGTAGTCAGCCGCAGAATATTGGACGCCGTTTCTATCTCGGCGATGACCGCCAGTTCTTCAGAGGTTAAAGGTTTGATAGCGCTCTCCTGATTCTCAAATAAAACCAAGCAGCCCTATACCTGGGCTATTGCAGCTCATTCGCAAAACGCCCCACCGCATTCACCACCTGCTTGGCGCCACCCTGGATCTCGGTGATGACGGCGCCGGCCTGGTTGGCCAGTGTCAGGCCTTGCTCAGCTTGCTCGCGACTGCTGAACATTTCTGTGATGGCTTCGTCGGCGAGGCGCTGGTTCTGCTGGACCACGCTGACGATCTCTTCGGTTGCAGTGCTGGTACGGCTGGCCAATTGCCTTACCTCATCAGCTACGACCGCAAATCCACGGCCCTGTTCACCCGCTCGGGCGGCCTCAATTGCGGCATTGAGCGCGAGCAGATTGGTTTGCGCGGCGATGCCCCCGATGGTCTGCACAATCGCGCTGATCAGCAACGATTGTTTGCCCAACGCCTCAATGCTCCCGGTGGCGGATTGCATTTGCAGAGCAATGTTTTGCATAGTCTGTACAGTGTTCTGCACAACCGCGGCGCCACGTTCGGCCGTGACATCGGTTTGCAGCGACACCTCGTAGGCCACGCCGGCGGCGGCCTTGACCTCGGACTCGCGCAGGACCTGGTCGGTGACCACGCTGGCAAACTTGACCACTTTGCACAGCTTGCCTTCCGCATCGTGCACCGGGTTGTAGGTAGCTTCGAGCCACACCTCGTTGCCACGGCTGTCCACGCGTTTGAAGCGGCTGGCGACAAATTCGCCGCGATTGAGGGTTTGCCAGAACGCGGCGTAACCGCTCGAAGCGGCCTCCTGCGTGGTGCAGAACATACTGTGTTTTTTGCCGACGATCTGATCGAGCGTGTAGCCCATGGCGTCGAGGAACTGGGTATTGGCGGTGACCACCGTTCCGTCCAGTCGGAACTGGATGACGGCCGTCGAACGTATCAACGCGTTGATAAACGCTTCGTTTTCTTTGGCTTGCTCAATGGCGCGACTGACTTCGGTGCCGTAGCCCTGGATCTGCGACAGCCGGCCGTCACGCCCTCTGATCGGGCACCATGTCAGGTTGATCCACGCCAGGCTGGCATCACTGCGCAGGAAGCGGTAATCGTCACTCACCGGCTCTGAACGGGCGATTGCTGCGTTGAAGTCACGAAAACAGGGTAAATCCATGACGTAAGGCGGAACAATTTCACTCAGGAGTCGACCCTGCAACTGTTCGCGGGAGTAGCCCAAAGCCCGGGCAAAATCCTCGTTGACGGCCGTAAGCCGCAAGTCAGCATCCAGGCATATGGAGAGCATGCCACGGTCATACTGCGCAACAAGCTGTCGTAACTGGAAAAGCTCGTCGTCCCGGTCCTGCAGATCCTTCTTCAAACGGCGATTAAACATGGCGGCGTCCCTGGGGTAGTCATCACTGCATCGGCCATGCGGCCTACGGCTTAAGCATAGGCCGACGAATAGTCACTTGCCCCTCAGTTGTACCGCTCAACGAAGATGGATTAATCGCCGGGCTTATCCAGTGCCTGCATCAGATCGTCTGCCTCGGATCCCACCGCAAACCTGAACCCGTACATCTCATCAGCCGCCAGTATTTCCCGAAGGGCATCGATCAACTGCGCTTCGGTGGGTGAGTCACGCAGCAGTTTGTGCGCAGGCAATAACAACTCGGCGGGAACTCCCTCGATACTCGCGGCGTTGATCACCGCAAAGAGGATAAAGCGCAGGCGTATCTCGCGGTCCGTCGGCCACACCGTTTTTCGCTTCCCCAAGGTAGGGCCTCACTTTTTCGGAAAAATCCGAGGCTATTGCCGACGTCGGGGTGTTTCAAGCACGGGGGTGCAAGATAGGCTGTTTCCTACAGCCAAAAGAGAAAGACCTTACCTGCACGAGGATTAGGGTAGTGCATATCGGGCTGACGCTACCGCGTTGCCTGCCGGCAGCTCACTGTACTGGCAGGAAATTCATCAGCAATAAGCTTTGCGCATAGTTGAGACCTATACGCCGGTATCGTTCATCAAGCATCTGTGTCAGCAGATCGAGGCGCGCCACGATCTTGCCAAATTCCACCGCAAAACTAAGGTTGCTGCCCTCCTCCGATATCTCATTGGAAAACAACAGCAACACGCCATTCGCATCCTGGCGCTTGCTGAGCAGCCATGTGGCCTTCTCGATATTGCGCGCGGCATTGCTGACAAACTGTGGATTGATCGAGTCGGTTATGTAGAACTCGGTGCGCCCACCATGGGCTGTCACCAGCATGCTGCCGATCGCATAGATAAACGCACCGACTCGATCGCCCTGAAACTCCGGGCTCAAGGAGTAGCTCAAGGCGACCAGATCGCGACGCTCGCCCAGGGCGGGCAGCGGTCGTCGCTGCTCAATCGCCTGGCGAATCTCTCGCTCGGCACTCACCGCATCCGGGTAACCCGACTGTCGCCACTGGCTGGGATTGCGCAGATAGAGCTTGCTCATCAGTAAATACAAACTTTGCAGGTTGTCACGCATGCCCAGGGTCGCCATACGATCGACACTGGTTTGAAAGAACTCATCGGGCTTTCCATTGCTGAACTGCTTGGCAATGTCCTGCCCCTGTTGCTGGGTGCAACCAGTGGCGCCGAGTACAAACATCGCAACCAACAGCAGCAGCCTGCGTAGGCGACGAATGATTGAAAGAGGAAACGTACGATCCATCGAAACCCGATCTTGTTCTACTGCCCTCGCGGGGAATCGGCGGGGCTGGGACAAGGATAGAGCCGAGAAATCAAAAAAAGTGCGACCGATATCGGCAGATTGTGTTCGAAGTGTGTGCCAGAGCGCTTCGTGACGAATTCGTCACAGGGTCTATACTTCTGGAAGCAGTTGAATGTGTTGTTGGCGAGCCAGGGTTGCATTTCCATTTTCGAGCGTTCTGGCGCATATATGTACATTGCCTACGGCACTACCACCAGCAACTGCCTACGAGGTGACGGCGATGAAGCATCCAATTCGAGCACAGATGTTTGCCCAGATGATTTGCCTGCTTTCGGTGGCTCAGCTTTTCTGCTGATTGAGATGAGAAACTGCTTTTAACAGTGGCTGCGGGTGTGGCAGTGAGAGGTATTGCCCACCTGACTCCAAAATCCCAAAACCAAAAAAGCCCCGCATTGCGGGGCTTTCGTATGAATCTTGGTGGGAAACCAGGGGTTCGAGCGCTTCTTGGACACCCCATAGCCTCTCTAGGCTAAGAAGTGCCCATGCTGGATCTACTTATGCTTGCCAGCGCATTCGGCAACCGCGAAGAAAATATACTTCATCGGCGCTCAACCATTCGAGTCCCGTGAGGCACGTACTTCAACAGAGACGGAAGTCTTTTTCAGCGCTCCCTCTACTGGCAAAAGACCGCCCCTAACGTGGAGTCATTATTTGGCTTGGCGAAGCACAAGCTCCGACAGACGGGTTTTAACTCGGAAGCAGAACTCGCGAATTTGAAATTGATAAGCGGGCATAACCATGTAGTTTAAATCGGGACCTAACGAGTCTTTAATTTCCATGTATTTAGCAGTTTTGGCAGCAATGGCTTGGTATTCCGCTTCATATTTGGCGTAAGACGCTTTGTTGTAAACCTTTAAAACATCCAGCTCTTTACGGCATTGCTCAGCGCGATTTTGATTTAGGTCTGTTTCTGATTCTGACTGAGCGGCTTCAGCAGAGGCATGGTCTGGGGATTCAGCACTGGCGTTCGCAGCAGGTGCAGCTTCATAACGCACAGTCCAATTTTCTGGTGTCGAATGGGCGACTTCAGGTGGTGCTTCATGGACCACGGCAGGGGGTGGAGTCACGTTAGGTTTTTCTGGAGTTTTCGTAGCGCATCCCGAGAGGGCAAGTCCTACCACTACAACGATGCCACACATTTTATCCATCGGTTTCACCAAGAAGTAATTACGGTTGGCTGAGTCGTTAGGTTCTGGGTAAAAGTCATAACTCATTCAGTGATCGAGTGTAAATTTTCTACCAGACTCAAGGCGCTCAGCCTCTCTTCCTTGAGTGCACAGATGAGCGATAATAGTAAAAAAACAAAAAGATGACGAGTAAAAGCTCTTCAGAAAAGCCACAAAATTATTGGGACAATTTATGGGACCAAACTAAGCATGCCCCCTGATTGGGGATGCTGAGCGGGAGAATCCGGACCGACGCATCAGGAAGGCAAAGGAGGTACAACGCGGCTACTAAGCCACTGTGGTGGTTTCAACTTCGTGATAGAAGGCCCAAGACAGCACCGAAAGTTATCGACATTCGCGGCCCGAGTCAGCCACTGGTGCACGGTGAGCAGGCGGTTACCAAACGGGTTACAGAAGGAGATATACAACCGTCAAATCCTTCGAATAGGCAAATTTAGGCATGCCTATGACGAACCGTCTTCCGCAACCAGAACTCCAGAAACACGAAAGCCCCGCATTTGCGGGGCTTTCGTTTGAATCTTGGCGGGAAACCAGGGATTCGAACCCTGGAGACGCTATTAACGTCCGCCGGTTTTCAAGACTGCCGACTTAACAATATAAATCAATAACTTAACAATGAATCGTTTCCGCACCAGAGCTTTTTTGGCTGACCTGCAAGCCGCGCAGATCAAGGGGCGCGGATCAGGTTGCGGAAACGATTTCTTCCTTCCCCGGCGTCCTGCCGACGAACACCACTCCCCAATGCCCGCCACCTCGATTACTGTATGCGCATACAGTATTTGAGTTTTCCCACCATGAATATCGACGAAGACACCTCAGAGTGGCTTGGCTGCCCGACGCCCCTGGAAATGTACAAGCATCAGTGCGCCCTGCTGGAAGACGAACTCAACCAGACCCAAGCGATGCTGCACAAGGCGCGCCGCAATATCGCCGGCCTGGTCCAGTTAAGCGATGACCTGGCCACAGGCAAGGCATCAGCCGAGGACGCGCTCAAGAAAGCGCTCTCGGAGGTGGCCAGGCTCAACCGCGAAAACTCGGAAATGGACAGGAAGATAAACGGCCTTCTGAGCGTAGCCGAGCAGCGTAACCACTTGATCAGGGAGAATCAGCGGTTACTGGGCGAGCTCAAGAAAGTAACCGAGCCACACCCATAAGCCGCTGAGACGGTATTTACCAGTTCATTATCGCAAGCTCACCGGTTACCGCTGCCTTCCGTTGTCGCGGGTTAGCCGTGCTGTAACGAATATCCATCGACTCAAATCGAAAGCCTTCGAACACACGGCGGATATCCGGATGGTCGTTAATGCTGACCATCACCCTGCCTTGGCATGTCCGCATAAAGTGGGCCATTCGTTCATACTCTTCGAAGCCAAATGCACCTCCGTACCCAGCCGTTTGCCAGTAAGGCGGGTCCATGTAGTGGAATGTGTGCGGGCGATCGTACTTCTCGGCACACCTCAGCCAACTCAGATTCTCGACGTAGGTCCCGGAAAGACGCTGCCAGGCATGCGAGAGATTTTCCTCGATTCTCAGCAGGTTGATTGGTCGCCCGGTAGTGGAAGTACCGAACGTCTGCCCAGTGGCCTTAGCACCAAATGCGTGGTGCTGGAGGTAGAAAAACCTCGCCGCCCTCTGGATGTCCGTAAGCGTTTCGGGCACCGCCATCTTTTGCCATTCGAAAATCTGCCGAGAGCTGAGCGCCCACTTGAACTGGCGCACAAACTCCTCAAGGTGGTGCTGAACAACGCGGTATAGGTTCACCAAGTCGCCGTTTATGTCGTTCAGTACTTCGACCTTTGCGGGCTCCTCGCGCTTGAAGTACAGCGCTGCGCCGCCGGCGAACACTTCGACGTAGCACTCGTGCTCTGGAAACAGCGCCAGTAAGCGTTTCGATAGCCGACGTTTGCCGCCCATCCATGGAACGATTGGGTTTGTCATTTGCGATCCTTCGCGGTTGGTTTTGATTGGGTGTGCTAATTTTTTTGACCTAAGATGTAGGTCAGCGCGCAATAGCTCTTACATAAGCCTGGCACGCCCGCAGCGCGATCAGTCCTTGATCGCCGGCGTCGGTGATGGAGATAATTCGTTGAGCATGCGCCGGGTCAAGTTGGGCTCGACGGGTTGCATAAACCACTCCGACGGCGCCGGTGGTGGCAGGCACTTCGCAGCCATTGGCTGTATCCGTGGAGTCGAGAAGGACTGACAGCCGGACATCAGCAGTGGCAAGGCGATCGCGTAGACGAGCCTGGTTGCGCTGGGCATCGGATAATTCCTTAATGTGTTGTTGGTCCTGGAAGGCGAGCTGCTGCTCCAGGCTCAGGCGCCTTTCGGTCTCTGCGCGGGCTTTGCCGGCGGCGGCATTGGTGATCTCCGCTAGGTCATCCTTGAACAGGCCGGCCTGCTCAGCGAGCCTCGCTCCCATGCGCCAGTCCTGCACCTGCCAAGCGCCGCTGAACCCAATGATCAGCGCCAGCAGGTTCGCGCCCATAATCTGCCCGGGCGTCATGCCAGCACCTTCAATGCCTTGTCATACAGCGCCTGCCGATCGGCCAGGCCGTTCAGCCCCCCATTGATGCGGCGGGTGATCTTCACAAAATCCCCCTGGTCCGCCAGCGTGTTCAGGCCTTTCGTAGACCAGAACCATGCCGCCGACATCGCAGCGTGCTGTGGCTGCTCGATCAGTTCCGGCTCGCTGAGCAGGTCCAGGCTAAGGGCTTCTCCGCACGCCGAGTAATTGCCTCGGCCGGTGATCTGGATCAGGCCCCGGCCACGGTACTTGGAGCCATCCCCCTTCACGGTGTTGCCAAGGTCTGCGCGCCCTTCATAGCCCGCCTGCTGCACCGTCGGCCCCCAAATCTCGCGCACAAACCGCAATTGGCCCGACTCGTGCCCGACCTGAGCAATGAATGCAGCAGCGCGCGGCGTGCCGACGATGCCATAACGGTTCATGGCCGCATTCAGCACAGAAACAAAAACGCCGGCTTGGCGGCCGGCGTTCGGGAGGATCTGCAGCAATTGCTGCGATGTGATTGGCATATAGGTAGTCTCCAAAGGCAGATAAAGAAAACGCCCCGTCAATGCGGGGCGTTATTGGAGTTGTTCGGCCAGCCAGTCAAGTTGAACTGGCCTGTACTCTGCAGTCGGGAAATACTGCGAGTCAGGCCAGTCGCGCAGATCCTGGCGGTAACCCTGCAGCTGTTTGTACTGCTCGGCGGTGAGCGATGAAGGCCGCCCGGCCTCCACCTGATCGCGGTGCCGCGCGATCAGCGGGTCGGTAAGAAGCAGCGCCCTGTCACGCAATGAACGCTCGCGGGCTTTAAGCTCGTCCAGCGTAGGGCCAGGCGCCTGGGCGGTCCTTGGTCGGCCGCTTTCGCCAGGCGCAAGCACAGAGCCACCGAGTGCCAGTACGCGGAATATCTCGTCGTGTTCATCCTGCGGCACCTCGACAAGTTCGGATTCAGGCGGAAGCAAGCACGCTGGGTTGGGTACGGTAATGATCGGGGGCAAGGCCTGTTCATCCGGCACCTGAATCATTGGGTGCAGTGCGTCAGGATCAGGAATCAAAATAGTTTCAGGCGCAGTTTGAGCCTTTGATTCATCACCCTCAACTTCAACCACTTCAACCCACGCCGGATTAGGCACAGAAATATATGGCTGAATCCAATCAGGATCGGGAACATTCACAGTTGGCCGAATCCACTCGGGATCAAATACCTGAATAGCCCGAGTGCCGTGGAATACCTCATTGAAAAACGTATTCTGTTTTGCGCTATAGAAGATCTTCATTTATTAGTACCCCACGGCCTCTACCATTAAAACCAAACCTGACTGAACAGCAGAGTTCAGCTCTTCAAATTTTACCGTGGCGCCAGTAGCTGTGATGTCATAAAACCCCGGAATAATTGAAATCGGAGAGCCATTTGCAGCTCTTAAGGACGGAACCGCCCTCAAGCATTTGCTCGGAAATTGAAAGGGCCATGTTACTGACACGAGCATTGAACCAACGGAGTCGCCAATAGCAACCTCTGCTCGCTGAATAATCTCACCGGTGTCTGCGTTCTTACTCCAGCCATTTGCCGTAAGCAGAGCGGTATCTTTTGGCCGATCAACCTGCAAATAAACAACAGTTCCGTCAGTATGACGAATATAAGGCGCGGTCTTAACGCCATTATAAAACCCCGCCACGTCGGACCGGTCGCCGGAAACCTTCCTACCTACTGCTGTAGCCACAAAGGCGCAGTTAGCAATGTTTGCACCTGCGTACCCTTCGGGCTGATCCCAAACAGTAGTATTGCCCGAAATAGCTGGCGTGGCGATACTTCCAGGAACGCTAAGGCGCCCATCGTACGAGTACGACATGGTAGGGCCAGTAACGCTGTTAGCCGCGTTAACAGTTCGCCAAGTAAATCCGCCAGTTCCCGTTCCTTGGTTGCAAACAGAGTTAAAGCAATTAGTGAATGCTCCGTCTGTGCCATATGAAATATGTGAGCCAGGCGCGCCGATAGACGCAGTGCTAGCAGTAATGCGCAGACTGGAAAAGTTAGGGGTGTAACTCCCGCCACTAACAGGCATTTTTGTTGCGGGGTCGAAGTTCCCGTCGTGGAAAACGGTTCGATAGTTGAAGGTTCCATCAGCTAGCACGCGACGAAAGCCAAGTATGTCGTACCCGTTCCCCACATGGCCAAAAATATCAAACGCGGCCGGAGTGTCGCCGGGGTACTTCATGCGCAAAAACAAGCCGCCGCTAGAGTTAGTCATGCCATCGGTAGTGCCGCTGGCATATACGCCGATATGATGCTTGGTGATATCCGCGATTTTCCCAACAATACCCGTTACAGGCGTGGAAAGAATAGCCTCGCCCTTGGCCGTTGCATTCTTTTTGATGATTTCTTTAATGGCCGCCGTCAGCTGATTATTTTCTCCCTCCTTAGGGAGTAGGCCGGCGTCCTTAATGACGTTAATAATTTCGTCAGTTACAGCAGCCCCCCAACTTGCAGGGATCAAAGAGCCAGCCTGCCCCGTACCCGTATTTTCATCAACAAACTTACCGCCTACTAGGCCGATATTTGGCACACTCTTTGGATAATCCATCTAAACAATCCCACCGTAATTAATAAATTCCAATGCGTGCGCGGGCGCACTTCGACGGATGACGCATTCAAGTGCGCCGCTTGGGTTCGCACCGAACCGCTCACCGAAGTAACTAGCCCCAAAGCGCCGGCCCAGACGACGACGAGGGCCAGTGTTTAACGTCCACATGAACTGCGCAGCCCACGTACCAAAGTGCGCGCTACCAAAGCGAGAAACACCGAAGCGCGGGGCCCGATGCTCTGTGATGGTTGCGGCGGGATAGCCTTGGGTAATGGCGAGCTGCACAAAGAACGCCGGTTTCTGACCACCAACTTCAACCAGGCGGCGCCGCACTGCCAGTTGGCGGTCCTCAAACGCGGGGTTCTCACCCAGGCAAGGGTCTGGCAGCCCCATAACCCGCTCCCAATCAGGCACCAGCTCGCGCACGGTGTCCGGGTCGCTCTCGGCCAGTAAGTCGGAAAGCCGCAGATCCTCCCGGGCCAGTTCCAAAGAGCCGGCTTGCAACAGTTCGCGAATCTCAGGCACCCGCTCTACATCCCAAGCTGGCCCCGGTGGCAGCAGTGCAACCAACTGATCGTAATAATCTTCCGCCGTCCTTATCGCCATACGATCCCCCCGAAACTCGGCAGCTCGTTGGCCGCTGCCACCACGTCGCCGGCCGGACTGATTAAGGTGTGATCCTTTTCACCAGCGGCGCCGCTGATGGCCTCGCGAATATGCGAATGCAGCAGCGTGCCGCCTAAGTCAGATTCGCGGGTGTGCAGCTCCACAAGCGCCGCCTCGACAGCGCTGCGCACTACAGCGCCGTCAGGCGTCAGCTTGATTTCGTACTGAACAAGCTTCTCTTTAGGCGGCAAGACAGCGACCTCAGCTGTTACCGGGCGCTCACCCTCGATATATGCCTTCACCTGCGCCAATGCTTCAGCGCCAGGGATAGCGTTTATATCCAGGTCACGGACGAAGAACACCGCAACAGTTCCGGGGCCCATCCAATACCGGCGAACCCATGCGCGGGTCACGCCAGGCACTTCAAGCGCCCAGGTTTCGTAGTCGCTGGCACTGCCGCCGTGTGGCACCACGCGATAAGAGCGAATCACCCGTGTGCGCAGCGCCTCTATACTTTCTTGCTCCGTGCCGCCGCTAATACCCGGCTCAAGTACGGTAAACGTATCCGCAACGCCTTCAACGGGTGAAACGCTGCGCAGGACGGTACCGGCCGGGGTGTTGCCCAACTGGCCCGCGTCTACCGCCTCTATCGACACAACGCCGGTAGGGCCGCTCAGCGTTACGGATAACGAAACCCGAAAGCGCTGCCCATCCTCACGCTGCAGCAGCGTGCCGGCATCGAGCACGGCCTTAACGGCGCCGGTGAATTTGGCAGCGCCAGTTCCCGCCACCGCCGGCAGGCGGTCTCGCTTTAGCCTGGCACGCGCCATACGGCGCAAGGTTTCCTCATCGGCCGTGTCCGGGAGAATCTGATCAGCAATAAACGACTGGTGTGCATAACGGCCGTACGACGCTGCAGAGTTAACCCGGGCAAGCACTTCGGCATCAGAGCGCAATAGCGCGCTAGAGCCCGCCAAGTCGCTACGGGCACGACTGATAAGCTCAGGCATGGTTGGGGTGCTAAACGGCATGGATCACCTGCCATAAGTTATCTAGAGAGAGTTCCAGCGGTGCGCCGATCCTGAAAACCAGAACAACGCGCATATCCAGGCGATCAACGCCGCGTGTAGTGGTGATGTCTACGGCCTTAACCCGGCCGTCATCGAGCATCCATTGCAGCGATTCCCGGGCGAACGTCGTAGCGTCCCGAACCGTGTCCGCGTCGAGGGTGCGACGGCGCAATTGCCACAGGCGGGAGCCGATTTGGTCATTAGTTAACGTGGGGAAACTGTCACCCCACCAGCCGTAACGCTCGGCATCATCGAGCGCGTCATCGGCGCCGGCACGACGCCAGGTCAGCAAGCTGACAACAGCCGCGCGGCGCCATACGCTTTCGGTCACTTCTTCGTTGACGACTGCCATGATTAGCCCGCCGCTGCAGGCGGGCCAGAAACAGCCGGGCCCTTCATGACTTCGGTGTGACCGTGCTTCACCTGGCTAATGCCGGCGGCCACTTGGTCACCTGCAGAAACGATCTTGCCGGTGGTGCGTATCTCCGGCGTGTCGAACTCAACCGCCGTCTCAGCCTTGACCTTTAGCGTCATGGTTTCGATTTCAATCACCCGACCGCGTTTAAAGTGCAGCTTGTCCCCCTCATCGGTGTACATCGCCACTTCGCCACTCTCCAGGCCCTGCAGGCGAAAGCGCCGGTCTGCAACACAGATCACAACCCCATGCGAGCGGTCGCCGCCAAAGAAGCCAGCAAGCACCTCAGCGCCGGGGTGGCCGTTGGACGTGAAACCATAGGCTTCAAAGTGTTCCATGCCGTCCTTGATCTCTCCGGCCAGCAATTTCACCTGCAGCTCCTGCAGCTTTTTAAAGCCGTCCACCAGGCTCAGCGTCCCGCGTACGAGAATGTTTTTTAGGTTGCTCATTCAGGTTTCCAATCTGCAGGGATTAGATATTCAAAGTTGTCCGCAGCGCCGCCCTTCTTGAGCTTGCGCGCCTTGTGCGGGTCTTTGGGTTCGGGCAGAAAGGCTTCTGCCGGCGCTACTGACAGACTGCAGGTGGTGCCTTCGTCGAGGCTGTATTGCACCTCACTAATCAACATGTCCCGGTCAATACCCAAGTATCGATCCACTACCCGAACAATCTGATTCACTCGCCACAGCGCGCCGTTTGACTGCCGCCACCCCTGAACTTTGTACTTGAGCGTTAGCGCCTTACCGATGCGGTTGCCGCGCTCCCAATTCGCCCGGGCCTGGGCCAGCTCAGGCGTCAGATTCCCGCTCTCTTGTATCTGCAGCACTCGATATCTAGGCGCCCTTGGGTCTGTCACCACCGAGGCCACTTCGGACGCTGCAGCGCCTGACTCATCGTCTGTGCCCTTGCGCTGGCCGATGACGCTGTATTCCGAAAACACGCCGGAAAAGTCCAGCTCGGTACTACCCGTCATAACGTTTTGCCCAAGCTCCAGGCGGTCGGCCGCGCGCCCCCCGCTTCCCGGGGAAACGATCACCAGGCGGCCCAGTTCATCGTCCGTAGAAAGCAGCCGGGAAAGCGTCAGCAGCCGGTCTATGGATTCAAAAACCGTTTCCCCTGGCTCAATCGTGTGATCCGTGATTTTGCTGGTTTCGGGCACCTGACTGACGACTTCGATGTTGTACGTCGACGCCAAGGCTTTCACGATGGTTTGTATGCTCTGGCCGCGCCACTGGCCGGGCTTGTTGATCGCCGCGCAGTCGACCAGATCCGCCGTCTTTGAACGGCCGCCGATGGCACGGGTAATCTGCCTGGCGTCATAGCTGATCGGCGTTTTAAAGACATAAGCCGTCAACACGTGATCGGCGCCAATACGGACAGAAGCGCGGTCACCCTGACGAATGGGGATAGGCATGTCCCCGGACAGATCCCAAGTCACGCCAACGTTGAAGTCTCGGCATTGGCGCTCAATGGATGCGGTGATGCTGACGTTCTTCCAGCCGCTGTAATCCATGCCGTTGACACTCAGTGTCACAGCGTTTTGCGGGTCCATGGGGGTTTACTCCTGGGCGACTTTCAGCGGCAGCGGTGGCAAGAAGCCTGGGTGCTGCACAGCGTTACGCGTAACGATTTCATCGGCGCGCGATGCGTCACCGAACTGCTGATAAGCCAGCACGAATGCTGGCAGGGTTTGTTTCGGGGTGACCTCGATCAGCCGAACACCGGCCTTGGCGACTTCGGCCAGGTGCGCCCTGACAAGCTTTCTGGCGTTATCCAACCGCTCAAAGTGCGCGTAAGGGGCCTGCAGCTGCGCGTCCCAAATCTCTGCGCTGATGTCATCGCGCAACGACAGCACATCGTCAGTTACCGGCACCTCGATCCGCTCAATGGGCGCCGCTACCTGCTGCTCCAGGGTTGGAACGCCAGGCAGCACAGCCGGCGCGTGAACCACCGGCATAGACGCGACAACGCGCAAAGCATCAATAATCAACACATCGCGCACCAGATCACGCGTGGCCGCTACGGCCGCGATGGTGGCCGCACCGCCAGAAGGCGCAGGCAGTGCCGCGATGCCCCGGGCTGCGTCCACTTTGCTGACGGCAGTTCGGCGCGAAACACTGAATCGGTCAAAGTCAGTTGAAACGCTGGAAAACTGCGCTTTCAGCATGCTCGCCAAGTTGTCGGGAAAGTTGGCCACCATGTCGGCCAAGGTGACCACAGAGCTAACCAGGCCCGTTATCTGGCTGATTTCCTGCTGTATGAACATCTGCACACCGGCTAGGCCGTTCTGCAGCGCCTTGATGCTCAGGCGGGCTTTATTGACCAGGGCCATCGCCGCCTTGTACCGCGCAATTGCGGAATCTAAGAGGCTTTCGTTTTCAGCCTCCAGCTGACGCGCCGTGTTCGGCACGCCGGCCGGGTAGCCCTTCTCCCCTCCCTCTACAAACATCAACTCAAAGCGAGTGACGCCGCCTTCATTCCAGGCATGGCCCGCTGAACACTCCGTGGCGGTGCCGTACATCTGCCCATACCACGGATGAATCAACGTTCCAGGGCCGGGCTGGTTAAGCGCGTGCAGCAAGTTGTCCCGCTGAAAAAAACAATCCTCCCCCACCACAAACGCTGTGAACTTGATAATCCGGGTTTGCTCGCCCAGATCCTCAACTACCGGCCGATTGCGCTGGGGGAACTCATGCACCTGCGTCCGGCGGCCTACGGGGGTGCTTTCCGAATCAACGTGAAACGGCACCCCGCGAAAAGACGCCGGCTGTAACTGCTCTCGCCAAGTGGTCATTAATTACCTCGACAGGCTACGGGTGCCCAATTGCGAATCGACCTTAAGGCCAGGCTGATTGGTGGAACCCTCAACACGTGTACCCGGCGGCGCGCCTTCCATCTTGATCAGAAACGAACCTTCCAGATTGTTGCGCTGGTTAGCTGCGGCCTGCTGATTGATCGACGGCGCACCAGGCGCACGTAACAGCGACTTTGCATCCAGCCCGCCCATGGACGCATTGCGCGCCGCCCGGGTGTTGACTGCCTGATCTACGGCATTCGCCTGGACAAAGGCCCCTGTACCGCCGCCGGCACCTGCGTTTTTCTCGCGCTGTTCTTCCGCCCAGCTCTTGGCCTTATCCGTCGCGGTCTTGATGATTCCGGGGCCACCCTCACCCGCCCCCATAAATTTCAGGATCGGCTCAATGATCGGCTTGATGGTTTCCCATAGGCCCTGAAACCAGGCCGTGATTGGCGCCCAGTGCTTGATAATCAGCCCCAAGGGGGAGAAGTCAAAAGCCGATTCCATGAAGTCAAAGAACGGCACAGACAGTGCCTTTACCAGCTCCCAGGTGGCTGCAAAGAACTCCGTCAGCGGCCCCCAGTTTTCAATCACCTGGGCAAGCGGCGTGTAGCTGAAAGCGTTCTTGATCCAGGCCCAAAGCACCATCGCTGGTCCTTGGATTTTTTCCCAAATCGCTTGGAAGTAAGGCGCTACCGTCGACCAATTAGCCATCAGCAGCCCGGCCGCAATAGCAATGCCACGGACAACCAAGCCGATAGGGCTCATCGTCGCCACGGCGTTCATAAGCCCCATTGCAACCGTGGCCGACAACGTGACAAGGCGCAGCGCAGTAAAGCCAACTGCAGCACCGATAAGCGTCTGAATCAAAACGGGGTTAGCTGCAGCCAGGTCGGATACTTGCGAGATGATCGGGCCGACTACGGCAAGAAATTCATTAAGCGGCGGCAGCAACGCACTACCCACCGATATGCCCAGGTCTGTTACACGGTTCTGCATCAGCTGCAGGGCATTGGCCGTGGTCGCCGACCTCGATGCATATTCCTTCTGCATCGAGCCGCCGTATTTCTGCTCGTTGTTGACCAGGGCGAAGTTCTTTTGCAGCGTATCCATGTTGGTCAGCAGCGGCGCAATAGCCCCTACTGACTCCTTGCCAAACAACTGCGTAAGCACTGCCGCTTGCTTGCTTTTCTCGACCTTGGCAATCGACTTAAGCACCTTGTTAATGGTGCCCTCAGAATCAACCGACATGCCTTTGGCGATAGCGGCAGAATCCAAGCGAAGCGCCTTAAGAGCCTGCTTTTGCGACTTAGTAGCCGCTGTGCCGGCGGTCAAGGTCAAAGCAAAGTTTTTCATGCCTGTAGCGGCAACATCCTCGGCGATACCAACGCCCGCCAAGGAAGAAGCCATAGCCGCAATCTGTCCGGCGTTTAGGCCGGCGATTTCGCCCAGCGGCCCGATGGCTGTCACGATCTTGGAGATTTGCCCAACGCTTGCGGCGCCGGTATTGCCTAACTCGTTGATCTTGTCGGCCAGTACAACAACTTCGGTCTGGTTCAACTTAAACGCGGTGCGCCACTTCGCCATCATCGAGCCGGATTCTTCGGCCGTGGTGTCGAAGGCAATACCCATTTTTACAGCGTCTTGAGCAAAAGCATTAAGCTCTTCCCGGGCAATGCCGGACTGACCACCGGCCGCCACGATGGCCGCAATCCCTTCGGCGGACATCGGCAGTTCTTTGGACAGGTTCCGAACATCCTGGCTCATGTCCTTAAACTGCTGCGGAGTGTTGAAGTTAACCACCTTCTTAACGTCCGCCATGGCGCTTTCAAAGCCTATGGCTGCCTTGACACCCATCACGAACGGCGCAGCCATAGCGCCGCCCTGAACAGCATCCATGAATGTGATCTTGCCCAGCCCGGAGCTGTTTAACTGCTTGCGCAACCCCATGGCGTTTTTGCGGATGGTGCCCAGCATCGGGGACAACTTGTCGACGCCGGTTATCAGCGCCTTTAGCTGAAACTTATCGGCCATTAATCCACCTGCTGCTCATTCAAGATCCGGTGCGCTTGCTCAAAGCTTTCTAGCAGCGCATCCATCGGCCGGCCCATCATGTTGTCGGGGTCGACCTTCCAGAAATACGCCAGGTCATAGACCAGGCTTATTAGGCGGTCTGCGGAGTCGACGCCGGATTGATGAAAAAATTGATCAGCACCCAAGCCAGTTCATTCAGGTCGGCCAGGTCCAGCTGCTCAACAGAGCTTTGCGGGATCGCGGCGCAAACCGCGATGTACTTGCACACCACGTCAGGCTCCACCACTGGCATGCTGTTCTCGCTCAGGGTGTACGGCAGCGCCTTGATGGCCCGCACTTCCTTGGTAGTAGGACGGCGCAATTCCAGCTCAGTCAGCTGATCGCCGTGCGCGGTGATCGGTACTTTCAGTTTGTGAATAGTCGTGTTGGTCATTACTGCCAATCTCCGTTGATGCCTTCAAATTTGAGGGTGAGTTTTGCGTCGTCGCCGTTGACCGTGGCGTCATCCACCAGGTACGCGCCGCTCAACACGTACACGCCGCCATCCTTGAATTCGGCGGTCACGGTCATGTTGGTGTTGGTGGTGATCTTCGCCAGGTCCAGGCCCGGCGTTTTAATCGCGTCCACCTTCACGAATGGGGTTACGTCTTCTTCTTTGAAGTACCCCGGGCGAATGGTTTCTCGCTTGACCTTGGAGATAGGCGCCTCTACGCCGCCCGTGATCACCAGTTGGCTACCGTCGACTTTGATGTAACAGGTGCCTGCGACTGCTTGGCCCATACGGCCTCCCATGAAAAAGCCCGCACGCGGCGGGCTGGGTGTTCAGATATCGGCTTACGCCGCTTCGGGGTACTGCGAGCGGAATTGATACAGCAGCGCGAACACGCGCAGCTGGTTCACCAGATCCGGCGGGAACAGGATGTTCAAGCGGTTCGGGTTGTTCGGGTCGCGCTCCACGATCAGATTGGCCTTGAACATTTCGGCGTTTTCCACCAGGCCGGCGCGCTCCAGCTCGCCATAGGCCGCGATCAGCTCGCCGCGAATCACGTTCGGCGTAACGATGGCCTGACCTGGGCCGAAGTTCGTGCCGTCATTGGCAAGCTTGTGGCGGCCGTACTTGCTGGTAATTCGCGTGCGCAGAAAGCGAATCACATGGGCCGACTGGTGCAGCGGCTCGCTATCAAGATACGAGTCATCAGCCTGGCCGTAAGCGTTACGCTGGTAAGTCGTAACGGCCCGCTGAATCCGCACAGCGCCGCCGGAATAGTTGAACGTGGCGATCCCATTAGTCAGCAGCGATTGCGCCTCATCGATCAAGAATCGGTCACTAGCCGCCGCCGGCTGGATCGCACCCAGCTCGCCGGTTTGCGTCGGGCGGGCCGGGTCCGCGCTGATGAACACAGCGGTACGGGCCGTGAACTGCGCTGCGACCTCCCACACTGGGTTTGGAAGGCTTTTTTCAAAGCCGCCAATGCTGATATGAGGATCGTTGCGCACGCGCCCTGCAGCCACCAGCTGGCCCAGCGTGCCGCGCTTGGCGGTGTACACGTGACCATACAGCTGCTTAGACCAGGACCAGCGGCCCGAACTCTCATCCATGGCCGCCTTCCAGGCGTCGAGCGTCGTGGTGTCCGTCCAGGGCTGGGCGATGAACTCGAAAGGCTCATCGCCAAGGGCCGCAAGGGCGACCGACATTTCTGGCGTACCGACGCCGCCCGTCATTGCGGCGGCCGTCGCCGTCAGGCCAGCGGGGGTGTACTCGCCACTTGCACGGCCCAGGCGATTCACCTGCAGCGCAATGTCATTGCCAAGCTCGCCTTTGAACTTACAGGTCAGCGTAACCACCGCCCCGACTGCTGCAGCCGTGACAGGCAGGTCAATGTCATCATTGATTGCCTTGGCGAGCGCCGCCGCTACTACCGTAGCGCTTTCCTGGGCGGTGACAATCGAGCGCACCCGCTTACCGCCAACGTACAAATAGAGCAAGCCAGATTCAGTAGCGGCGCCCGTGACGGTAACGGTGGCTTTGGCAGCAACACCGGTTGCGACTTTCAGCGGCAGACACCACACCTCGCCCATCACATCGATAGAGCGCAGACGCTTATGCATTGCTTCCAGCATAGAGCCTGGCCCGCCAATCAGCGTGGCCTGGGTAGTGCGCGACACCAGCACCAGGCGGCCGATATCTTCGCTGTTTGCGTCGTCGTTCACCTGGGCGATGATCAGACGGCGCAGGCTTTCCTGGGCGGTATTGGCTTGGGAGTTATCAACCTCGGCATAGAACAGAGGCACCCGGATATCGCCGGGGATTTGGTTAAAGCTTACGCTCATGCCTCAGCACTCCCGTTGTCCGCTGACTGGACTGCCTTAACAGTCGTTTTCGGAGCCTTGTCGGGCTCAGCCTTCACGACATCGCCGTCATTGATACGGCGTTGCCAGTAAGCATTCAGGGGCACGCTGCCGCCCTTTTCGGGCAGTAGCTCGCCGCCCTTGGCCGGGTCGGGACTGTCCCGGCCGGCCACTGGTTTCAGATAGATTTGCGTCACAGTTGCAGATCCTCGCGGGCTTAGGTATCGATCCGGCCACCGGGGCCGGCTGGTGAAAGTGTTTTGTGATTCGTCGCGATGTTTACCCCATCAAACGGGGCCAGCGCGTCGTGTTCGACCTCCTGCCAGGTTTCCGGCGGGCCAAGTGGCTGGCCGTACTTCACCTCAGTGCGGCCGATCATGAATTCAGTGAAAAATCGAAAGCGGTAGACGGCCTTAAAACGATCGATCAGCAACAGCTCGCTATCGTCGTACTGCAGCGGCGCACCGTCGCCGCCGGGCTTGAACCCCACCAGTGAGCGCCACAGCTCAGCGCGCAGCTCATGAATCAGATCAGCAGCACCCTGGCCGCGCTCGTCCTCACACCACACCTCAACGTTTACGTCGATGGCGTCGCGCACGTGCTGGCGAATCATTCCTGACAAATCAGAAGGGTCGGCAGAGTCTCCAATGCAGATCACATAGGCCGCCGGCATGTCGGTTTTTACACTCTTGGCTACCGGGTCCCAATCTAGGCCGCCGTACACGCGGCGCATGAAAGTCGGGCAGGTATCGCGCAGGTGTTTGATGATCGGAATCAGCTTCACCGTTGAACTCCAGGCATAAAAAAGCCCCGGGTTACGGGGCGTATGGAAGGCTTGCTATTACCGAAGGCCATCCGCGAAAGCGGCGCCCAGGATCTTTTGCACGTCCGCTGCAGAGTCCTGCAGGGCGTCGACCATGTAGTTGTCACGCGGGTCAATCCGCCAGCCTCCCGCGCGGCGCGCGGCCACCAGATCAACCCGGGCGCCACGTGCGCGGCGGCTACCGCTGGGCCGGCCCTTGATACGGGCGCCCTGCTTTACCCCGTAGTGCAGATAAGCCGGGTAAAACGCCTGCATGTCGCCGGTCTTCTTCGGGGCAACCTTCACCATGAAGCCAGATCGCGACAACTTGAATGTGACGGAATCCCGCAAGCGGCCCGTACGCACATGCGGATAACCCGCCGCGCCACGAGCAAGCGCTAAGTTCATCTGTGCTTTGCCCGTTACCAGGCGGCCAACCTTGCGCATCCCTGCGCGTACTTTCTTCTTGTCGAAGGCTTCGCGGTCGAACTTCTCGAAACCCTCAACGTGCAAGTAGCCATCAACCCCGACACTGTTACTCATCGTAGATATCTCGCTTTGGCATAGACGACGCGCTGGCTGGGTTGCCCGTTATTTCCTCGACCTCAAGCACCGTATCAATGCCCGATTCGTTCACGTCACCAACCCCCACCACACGAAACAGGCGCTTGCCCATGACAACCTCATGCCGGTCATCAATCCCCGCCAGGCGCTTAAACGTCAGGCGGTGAGTGATCTTCTTGCCCACCTGAATACCGCTATGCACCAACAGCGTGCCCAGCGGCTCCAGCAGCGCCCAGCGCAGGCCGGCGCGGATGTAACCCGACACCAGATCGGCGTCATTCTCGGGCGCGTCACTGCGCACCCGGATTTCAATGCGTTTATCCCGCTCGCCAGCGGCTGGGTGTTTCATAGCGATATCCAGTTGTAAGGACCGACCAGCGCTTCAAAGGCCAGCGGCAACGCGCGTGAACCCGTTGCCGTGGCCTCTGTGACGGCTTCGCGATTGCGGTACCAGTGAGCCACCAGCATTTTCATAGCCAGTATTACGTCATCCGTTACGGGTAACGCATTTTCCGGCGCCGTTGCCGGCAACAGGCTGCGCAGGTAGTCGTAATCGCCTGCAGTATCCGGCGGCGCATCAGCGGGCAACTCGACCCGCACCAGCTTGCGGCCGGTGCGAGTCTCGACCATTCGGCGCGCTGCACGGCCGTAACCCTGCAGCAGCTCGTCTTCCTCGGTGTCGTCCAGCTCAAGCCGGCAATGCTGCTTAATTTGCTCAAGCGTCAACATGCGCACACAGGGGTCGCTTGCGCGGCCCCGCTCCAGACTTAGGCGGCAGCGCCTTTGCCTGCCATCGCTTTGATGGCTGCAGTGTCCTGCAGGACGATGCCGAAGCGCAGGAAGGCCAGGAAGCCGACCTGGCCGTATTCGGCGTAACGCTCAACCAGGCGTTTCAGGGTCAGGCTGCGCACGGCGCGCAAGATCAGCTCGTTGAAGTCGCCGGCATACATAAACTTCTTGCCGGCCGCGATATCGCCAATCGCCTGATCGATCACGTATTGCTGTTTCAGAATGGTCGCCGGGCGGTCACTGTCGATGCCGGGCAGCCACAGCGGCCGCTTGTTGCCGTCGACCATTTCTTCCAGGGACTGACAGGTCTTATCGTTGAAGGCCAGGCGGAAGTTCGGTGCCGCACGGTAGGCCGGGTCAACCGAGTGAATCAGGCCATTGACATCCTGCCAGGTGAAAGTCGAACCGCTGGTGGCCGTGTAGCCGACGTTTACGGCGGCCTCCAGACCCTTAGGCTGGGCCGGAGTGGTATCCGTCTCGGCAGCGCCAGTGCCTTGCACGATCAAGCGATTACGGGTACGGCCACAACGCTTGCTGATACGGCCAGCCAGAAAGGCCTCCATATCGATACCGGAATCCTGCAGCAGCTGTTCAGAGACACGGATGATTTTAGAGCTGATGGTATAAGAGCCCAGGGTGCCCATACCAAACTCAACATCCTTTTCGGTCGCCGCTTTGTTCTCGCCGATCAACTCGCCTTCTTCTTCACCGCCGTTGCTCACTGCCCAAGCAATGGGCGCGCCGTTATCGGTGTTGAGCAACTGACATACGGCAGCGATACCGCCATAGGTGTTCAGGGACTCAATGACGCGGGCCTGCAGGGTGGTCGGCACCGTATAGCCGCCGAATTCTGCCGGGTTGGTACCCTGGGCGCGCATTGCGATCACCGCCGAGCGTTGCTCTGCAGACAGCCCCTCAGTACCACGGCGCAAGAACGCATCGAAAGCGCTGCGCTGCTCCGCCTCGGCGCCGGTCAGCTCTTGTTGAGGCTGGGTACCGTGGTTGCCGTTACGGGAGCGTTCTTCGATAAACGCCTGATCGTTTTCGCGCAATTCTTCTTCGCGGTCGATCTTCTCTTTCAGCGCTTTCAGGTCGACCTTGATAGCCTCCCACTTGGAGCGGGTTTCGCTGGTCCACGCCTCATCACCGGTGCTTTCGTGCAGGCTGCGCATTTCAGCGGCTTTCTGGGAGTACAGTTCTTTCAGTTGTTGCAGTGTCATAAATCCCCCAAGGGCTTAAAGGTCGTTCAAATCAAGCAGGCGCTCTCGGGCGTCACGCTCAAATTGAGCGCGACCCTCAAGGCCTTCGTTTTTCGCCTGTTTCCAGGCGTCCAGGGAGCGCTGTGCAGCGCTTGAATCGGGATAGGCCGGGAATGACACCGGGCCCACGTCGCGCAGTTCAGCGATCTTGTAGATCGTCCGAACAACCACGCCGTCTTCTTCGTGCCAGGTGTCGCCGCCTGGGGCGACACGCATGGCGAAGCTGCTACCGCTCATGTCGCCGCGTTTCAGCGGCTCAACCACAAGGTCGCGAATGGTCTGGGTGTTTGGCGTATCGATCTCGTACGCCAGGCCGCGCTGATCGACCGAGAGGCGCAGCGTTCCGCTGACCGTACGGCCCAACAAATAATTGGGGTCATGGTTGAACAGCCCGCGTACGTCCTGGCCCAACACTTCATCGAATGCACCAGGGGCAATAAGCTCAACAAAGAAGCCGCCCAGCAGGTCACTACGCTGATTGAACACAGCGCCGTAGCCGGCAATGCGCGGCGACGCATTTTGATCGCCGCCCTCTTCCGCCGGCACAGCGCGAAGCTCGCAGTGCTGCGCGGGCAGCATGCGTTTCTCAAACTCACTCATGGGGTTATTCCTTTGGCGTTACGGGTAACGGCTTACCGTCAGCGCCCAGCAACGTGGTGTTGACGTTGAGCAACATCGAATCGAGGCCGGCCATCGGGTTCAGGTCTTCCAGCACGCGGACCTCATTGCGAGACATCCAGCCGTCTTGGATCGCGATCCGGTAGAACTCGGCGCGCTCTTTCGGGGTGCCGCGTAGCAAGCCGGCCAGGTTGAACTTGATGTAATAGCCGGCCAGGCGTTCAGCCCGGGTAAACACCCGGCGATTCAGTTCTTCTTCCCAGTTCTTGACCCAGGGCATTACCGAGTGCCGGACGTACTGGATAGCCTGCTCGCTGATGTTGGAAAACGTGGCTTTCTCAAGATCGTTGATCATGTGAGAAGGCACATTGAATATGCTGGCAATCTCGCTACGGGTCAGCTTGCGCGTCTCCAGAAACTGCGCATCCTCCGGCGCGATAGTCAGGGCCTTGTAATCCAGATCCGCCGGCAACAGCAGGGTCTTGTTTTCCGATTGCTTGAGTTTGATTACCGCGCTGTTCCAGACGCTTTTAAGGCGCTCCCAGCCATCGCGCTGCAGATTTCCGTCCTTGAGCGTCACAAGCCCTGTAGGGCGGCCGCCACCCTCGAAAAACTCCTTGCCGTAACGCACTGCAGCCAGTCCTAGGCCAATCGTTTCGGCGTTTTGCTTAATAGGACTGGTGCCCATGCGCCGGCCGGAACCAATCGCGCGCAGGTGCACCATGTCTTCAGGTGCAACCGCCAACGGCATACCATCGTCATCCTGCGTCGCGTAGATCCAGCGGTTGCCGTTCTTCACCAGATCGGTTACCTGGGGCTCGCACATTTCCAGCGACTGCAGCTCACCACGCCGGCTACGCACCAGGCGCGTAAAACCGTTCCCCCAACCCAGGGTGTGAGCCTGCTTGGTTTCACGCCACTTGTAGGACGTTTGCCACTGATTGGGCTCGTCGTGCAGCAGGTAGTGCGCAGGGTGATCCGTGGCCGGCACAATCTCCCCGCCGACCTTTCGCAATACGTTTATGGGTAACTGCGCCATGGTGCTGGACAGCACGTAGATACACGCATAAACAGCCGTCAGCCTTTGCGCTGTAGCGGGGCTCACGGCAATACCGTTACCCGCACACAGCAGCTCGCCCAGCTCCTGGCTGTTCATCTTGGTCGCTGGGTTCTCCAGGCTGCTACGGTTCTCATACATCGCGCCCAGGATCATTGTCGAACCGCCTTGATAGCGGCGGCCAGCAGCAAGGCACCGCCGGCCATCAGCGCCCAGCCTGGGCCGAACTGGACGTACAGCCCGGAAACAAACAGGCAAAAGCCTGCCGTCCCGATCAGTTCAGGAAGCCAATTTTTCATAGGGGGCTCACATGGTTAAAAGGTCATCGTCAGTCAAGCTATCCAGAAGACTGCCGGGCGCCTGATCGGCCAGCATTGCGCGGTTCATCCCCATCAGAATGGCGACCATGCCGTCGATCTTGCGCAAGTTGCCCTTGCCTTCGTCTTCTTTCATGGGGGTCAAACAACCGCGGTATTCCTTGGTTGTCACGTTCCCCGCCATCCACGACAGCACACCGTTTGCAGGGTGATTGAAGCGCCGTGAAACCAACGCCGCTTCAACCTCCCGCATAGGCATATTCATGGTTTGAATGCCGCCGCCGACCTCGACCACCTCGGCGCCGTCCGCCTGCAGCTGGTGCGCCAGTTGCGTGGCGCGCCACTTGTCGTAGGCGATTTCCTGAATGTCGAACATCTCGGCCAGGTCTTTGATGTCATCGCGCACAACATCAAAGTCGGTTTCCTCGCCGTCCGTGGTCAACAGCTCGCCAGAAACCACCCAACCTTCGTAAGCATCCTTAAACGTGGTCGCGCGCTCTATCGCGCCTTCTGGCAGGTAAGACCTGCAGAACACCGTCCATACGTCGCGGCCGCGTTCGTCCTTATCCTTGAACACCAGGGCCACAGCGGTAATGTCTGACTTGCTTGCCAGGTCGACCCCGACCCAGCATTTACGGCCCCGGAATTGCTCCAGGGTCAGTTCAGGATTGCCGCACGCCGCCCAATCCGACATGTTCAGCCAGGCAGACCTGGAGCTAACCCAAACGTTTAAATGTTTGGTTAGATATTTGTTCAGCTGTGACGGGTAACGCTTGGCGTTCGCCTGCATGCGCAACAGGTACTCATCGCCAACCGACACACCAAAGTTTGGGTTGGCCTTGCGCAATACCTTCGGGTCTTGCCAGTCGTCGCCGTCGTCAATCGTGTAGATGATCCCAAACAGCTCTTCGTTTTCTATGCCGCCTTCACCCAAGGCGTGCAGCAACATGTCCTTAACCTGGCCGCGCAAAACGTAGCAAGGCCCGGCCAGGTTGTAGCCGGCCGTTGTGATCACAAACATCAGCGGATGTTCACGGGCACCCATGCCGGTAATCATGGTGTCGTAAAGCGACGACGACGCGTGTTCGTGATATTCGTCGACAATCGCGCAGCTGGGCGAACTACCATCGCCAGGATCGCCAACCAGCGGTTCGAAGCGGCTGCCATCGTCAGGCAGCGAAAGGTTCATCACCATCAGCTCAGCGCCGCATTCCTCAATGAGTTGCGGCGTGTTCTTGAGCATCAATCGAGCCGGGCGGAACACCTCTAACGCTTGGTCCTCGGTGGTCGCACCGCAATACACCTCGGCACCAAACTCGCCATCCATGGTGAACATGAACAAGCCCAGGCCGGCCGCGATAACGCTCTTGCCGTTCTTACGCGGAATCTCGCAATACACCTCACGAAAGCGCCGCAGACCATTGCGCTTTGATCGCCACCCGAAAATGCAGCAGAAGATAAATTTCTGCCACGGCTCCAGGGTGATCAGCAGCCGCTTACCGGCCCACTTGCCTTTGGTATGGGGCAGCAACTGGATAAAGACACAGACGCGCTCGGCCTCGGCCTTATCGAACTTCCAGCGGTAACCCTTCTTTGCCGACTTCGCCAGGTCGCCCAGGTGACGCCTGCAGGCTGCGCGCACCCATTTGCACGCTTCAATCTTGCCCGCCACCACGTCGCGGGCGTACTTGTTCGCCGCGTTGACGTTTGGTGAACTGGCCATAGAGGGTAGTTATCCGGCTTTGCCTCCCCGCAGTGCGGTAAAGGGGTTGTCTGGTTTCTGCTGACCGCCAGGCTTGAGGCGCGAACGCGCTGCAGGATCAAGCCCCAGGGCGCTGCCGAAAGTAGCCATTTGGCGCATGGTTTCATTCGCCACTGTGCAGGCAGGGTTTTTGATTTCTTGCTTCGCGCCCTTGACGATGATCCCGTGCTTCGTGATATCGGCCTGGGCTTCACGCCAACGCTGATAGGCCATGCAAAACGCCTCAAGGTTGTGCAGATCCGTGGCAGTTAGAATCTTGGCCTCGATCAGCCAGGGCGCTACCTGATGCCAGGCAGCTACGGCAATTTCACCGAACCACTCCGGCGGTTCCGGAACATCGATCAACGCGTCGGGCGACACCTGCTTCTTGTCGATCTTTCGCTTACCCGGGTTGCCTTGAATCAACTTCAAGGCCGTAGGTTTTGGGGGCCGGCCTCGCGCCATACGTAAAACCCTCTCCAAATTTTCCAAAAGTACGAATTTTTTAATTTCGCGGTCGCGCGTTAAAGGCTGGGCGATCGGTGGAGAAGGCGAAAAGCTGCAGAGATTTTGCCTCCCCCCTCTCCGACGCGCTTTTTCGGTGCATTTTCGCTACCTTATCCCTGCGCGTTCGCCGACACGACCCAGGCGGACGGCGAACGCTTCCCTTTGCGTTTTAGACTTGTGGCAATCGGCGTTTAGCGACTGCAAATTGCAAAATTCGTCACTTCCACCCATGTATTTAGGTGTTATGTGGTCAACTTCTGACGCTGGAAGGGTGCAACCCTTGCAGTCTTCGCACTGACACAAGTAACGGTCACGCTTGAGGACGGCCGCACGCTTCTTACGCCATTCCCAGTCATACCCGCGCTGCTCAGCCGTTCCCCGGCCGGGCTTGGCCCAGCCGCTGGCAAGGTGGGCATGCTGCTCGCAGTAGCCGCTAGGGGCCTGGGTCTTGGCCGGGCACATTGGCGAGCGACAGGGGCGTTTGGCCCGTGGAGGCATAAGCTTTTTCCTTGTTTGATGCGAGCCAGAATTTGGCTTTCGCGAAACGTGGCACCCATCACTACGGGTTACGACTCGGCAGCTTAAAATCGGTAATACGATCCGCAATCGCACGAACCTTTTCCACTCCTAGAAAGCCAACCCAACCACCAGCAAAGGTAGCCATACTCTGAGGCAGACCGAAGAAGTCCAAGCCACTGATGATGGTTAGTGTCAGGCCGCCACAAATCGCGCCTTCCACCAGCATCTGGCGACGAGTGCCGCCGCCGTATGTGATTCGAAGAACGGCCATAGCGCAGGACAGCGCAGCCGCATAGAGGATTGGCGAATGCTGGCTCAACCACGCAAGCGCTATCGCCCATGTGTCTGGTTTGTCTGGCATATTTGGCATCTCGATTCGTCCCCGTCAGGGAGTGGTGAGCTATTGGCAGGTAAAGGCCTGCAAATTTGAATCAGCTCCAGCAGCACTCCCAGCTTGGGGCGATGGGCGTGGTGGAGCCAAAAACGAAAAAGCCCCGCACGATGGCGGGGCTCATATGATCAGTAATCTAAATTATGCGTTCGACGGGTGACGCTGGGCATTAAGAACCTTAGCCAGCGCCTCAACCCCAAGCAATCCATAGTCGTGATTGTTCATCCTTTCCGACTGAACGTCGTTAAAAACTGCAAGCATGCGGCGGTAGCCATCGGTGGTATGCATGTGAGCGTTCAAGCCTCGACCGGACAACTCTGACCAGCGATCCAAATCCTCAATAAAAACGCGAGCGATAGAAATATATCGATGCTCGTTATTTCCATCAAAACCCTGGAATTTCACGTCCTTACCAAAAACATCACAAGCATCTTGGAGAGCTTTGAGTCCTTGTTCGTCGAGAGCCTTAAATGACTCCTCCAAGACAGACCACATCTCTAGAACGTCAGCAACGTACTTAACATCCTGAGGGTCATCGCCTAGATCTTCAAACAATCCCGGGTATTTCCACCCCAACGCCCATCCGTGACCACCCGCTACCATTCGCTGCACGAAATCCGGGTCGATATCGCTTTCAACTTCAAGATGCGTATGAAGGTCCGTTAGTAGGGTAATAATTAGTTTTTGCTGATTCGAAAATTCCATCTCAGTCCTCGGCACAAAGTTTCAACAGCTCCAAAATGGAAGCTGGGCTCGATGATAGGACAAGATTAGAAATAAAAGATGACTTATAGCAAAAAGCCCAACTCTAGAGTCGGGCTTTGCTCGCGGAAAAACCGCAAAGTAACGAGAAATCTATACATGGGGACCGGGCCTGTCAAGCAGCTTGACGACGGATTTCCAAAGCTCCATCAATCCAAGCAATTCCGGCCTTCCATAGCCCGCGTGTTTTCTCTTCGCCGAAGCCCATCTTCTTCCCGACGTCCATAAGCGACGTGTCGCGACTTGTGTAGTACTTCATGAGGACCTGGCCGCACTCGGGATATCGCTTGATAAGGCGGCCCATTAGACCGTCAATCAAGAGAGCGTCGTCGTCGGTGATCATCGGAGACAACAACGTGTTCTCACGAGACGCACAGCAGGAAACGCCGGAGCCCAAGACAACCCAGCGACCCCAATGCTCTAGCAGGTCTTCAGCGGTGCGCTCTTTGAAGTTGGGTGTTCTGGCCACTACTCAATCCCCTGTGTAGTTGGTGCCGCCGGCGCCGCGGCGGTTGTTTACGATGTATTGATCCTGAGCCCCGTTACCAGTTGGCGAATGGTTCACGTTGTCCCGCTTCCGGCGGACCATAAGGCCAAGCTGAATGACCAATTCCTGGATTAACAAAGGCTCAAGCGTTTTGGCGCAAACGAAGCCAGACGAATGACAGCCGATACATTCGAGCTGATGAAAAACGCCTCGGATAAGTCCGACACCGCCGCAGGATGGGCACTCAGTCATCGGTATCAGGCGCCGCATAAAAGTTGGACCACGCTCCTTTTTGATCATTTTCAAACCTCGCCCTTAACAAATTGTGGTTCTGGCTCGCAGGCCCCGGCGTTCAAGGCGTCTACGAGGTTTTGCGAATCTTCATATCTAACGCCTGTCTGCGCGTGAATCGCCTTGAAGCCACGCGCATCTAACCAGTCGTGCCACTTCACCAAAGCCACGCGGCGCTGCTCTTTGGCCTGGGTGTTGATGTAGGTGGAAGCGATCTTGCCCAGGGAGTGGTTCAGCAACATCTCGCCGATGTGGCCGTCGACGCCGAGGTCAGTCCAGGCGGTGCGGGCGACCTTGCGCAGATCGTGACTCGTCCAGGCGCCCTGCCCCAACCGAGTGAACACGGCACTGGCTTGGTTATCACTCAGCGGCTTGCCACGGCGCGACGGGAACAGAAAAGCCCCCGTGTAGCCCTGGGCGGTCTGGCGGTCACGGTAACGGCGCAGCAATGCGCACACTTGATCAGTCAGCGGCACGCGCAACTCGGTCTTGCTCTTAGTGTGTTCCGCCGGCAGGAACCACTCACGCTCAGGCAATGCAACGTCAGCCCACCGCGCCTGGCGGGTTTCACCGATCCGGGTGCCGTGGCACAGCATCATTAAGGCCAGCATGGCGTCACCTGGCGCGCTGTCGAAGCGCTCAGCCAGCAGCGTCACCAACTCGGGCACATGCACATCGCGCAGCCGGGCGGGCTTGGGCTGAATGCGCGCCGACGTGAAGTTGCTGAACTTCAGCTCGGCCATCGGGTTCACCGGGACCAGGTCCAGCTTGCGCGCCTGACGAAAGGCCATCGCCAGCAGCCGAAACAGCTGCTGAACATACGACAGCGACAGCTCAGCCTGCACCGGCCACATCAGCAACCGATCGAGGGCCTGGGCGTTGACATCGCGAAGCAACAAATCATTCAGCCGCGGCTTGAGCTGGCAGCTGATCGCAGACTTGATGGCCGCACGGCGCTTGTCAGACAGTGCCCGCGACTTGGCCATGCGGTCGCCGAACCAGTCGAGCAGCTCGCCGACTGTCAGCCAGCCCGACACGCTGGCCGCACCATCAGCCGCCACGCGCAGGCGCACTGCAGGCAACGCCGCGATCACCTGCTTGGTGTTCAGATCGGGAAAGGCGCCGATACGGTGCCACTGCCGCTTGTGGAGCAGGTACCACGAGCCGCGCGCACGGTTCTTGGCGAAACGAAAGTGCAATGCAGGGTGGCCTGCATCACGTAGGTCACGCACATGCTCGAGCTTGGCGTTGCGCACAATCTCGGCATCCGACAGTTTTACTGTCAGGGTTTTGATTAGGGTATTCAAACGTTGCCCTCCTTTCGGGCAAGTAGGTCAACGACCTCAAAAGTCGATGGCCACATCCAGCCGCCGTAGCGCTTGGCCATGGCCTCATCAGCGAACAAAGCCACGGCATGATCAGGCAGGACGTCCATGTCCAACTTGAAGCCGCAGCAATGCACCGCATAGCGGTAATTGGCCGAGACCGGAACGGCCAGGCGAATCGGTGCCATCAGTTTTTTTCCTTTCTGTAACGACCGGCCAGACTGCTGACCTTTTCGGGTTTGGTTGGCTCAACCCAGCCAGCCGCAAGCTGCTCAAATCGGCTGTACTGACCGTGGAAAGCGGCACGCACGGTGCCGCCGGCAATATCACGGCCCTTGCCGATAATGATTTCGGCAATGCCTTTGGCTTCGGAATGTTCGTGGTAGACCTCATCGCGGTACACGAACAGGATGATGTCGGCGTCCTGCTCAATGGCGCCGGATTCGCGCAGGTCAGAACAAAGCGGGCGTTTGTTCGGACGCTCTTCGCATTTGCGGGAGAGCTGGCTGAGCAGAATCACCGGGACGCCCAGCTCGCGAGCCATGAGCTTCGCGGTGCGTGTCATGTGGCTGACTTCCTGCTCACGGCTGGACGTGCGCGAGTCGGACTCCACCAATTGCAGGTAGTCGATGACAATGAGGTCCAAGCCATACCGACGCTTATGGCGGCGAGCGGCCGAGCGCAGCCGATTCATCGACATCGACGCGCGATCCGACAGGAACAGGTTCGACTTCTTGAGCTTGCCGGCGGCACTCATCAGCTCGGCGCCGTGGGTGTTTGGGGCCTTGCCATTTTTGATCAACTGCAACGGCACACGCCCTTCGGATGCCATGAAGCGATCCATCAGGCCCGTGTTATCCATCTCCAAACTGAACGCCATTACGCTTTTCCCATCACGGATAGCGGCGTGAGATGCGATGTTCATGGCAAGCGTGGTTTTGCCCATGGCCGGGCGGCCAGCGATGATGATCAGTTGGCCAGGCTTGAGGCCTTGCAGCTTCTCGTCCAAATCAGGAATACCCGTGGACAAGCCGTCAATCTCATCACCGCGATCCGCCCGGGCTTGTAGAACCTCGATGTAGTCGTTGAGAAAGTCCTCCGCCTTGACCACTTCGGATGTTGCCGACTGGCTATCAATGGCATGGGACTCAGCCTGTACCGCCGCGACCTTGTCAGCTGCTGGCTGGTCACCGTAGGCGATGTCATTGATCCGCACGCTCAGTTCGATGATCGACCTATCCAGGCTTCGCTCACGAACAGTTCCGGCGTAGGAAGCGGCGTTTGCAACACTCGGCGTATTCCGGGCAATTTCTGCGGCGTAAGCAAACGAACTCGCACCACCAGGCAGATCACCCACATAAACCCCGACCGTCACGATGTCGACGGGATGACCATCACCGTGCAAGGCCAAAATCCCGCGATACAGCTCGGCGTTGTCCTCGTAGTAAAAGTCCTCGGGCACCAGGTCGGCGGCCAGTATGTCGATCAGCTCGGGGCGCAGGAACATCGCCCCCAGCACACCGTGTTCGGCTTCCAGGCTGTAGGGATCACGCATTGTAATTACCCTCAACGACCTTCACGAAGTTGCTCGGGGCAATCAGCCAATCGAAGTTGCAGCGGAAAGGATTACCGCCAGAAGCCGAGACCTTGCCCATCAGAAACTCGCTGGAGCGCACCAAGGCGAAGTACTCGGCCCAGAAACTGAGATCCTGATGAACATCGCTCTCATTCCAACGAGCGGTTATCTTGCTGACACGGTCCTTGGTCAACAACATGACTCGAGGAAACTCAGGGATCGTCGCGTTGAACAAATCGACGATTGCCTGGGTTGGGCATTTCGGGTTCGAAATTTTCGTTGGATGCTCGGCGCGAACAAGAGGTGATGGTTCACTTGATGGTTCTATTACGGTTCTGGGTGCGGCTGCTGCGGGGGTTTGTGTCGTGAGCTGCGGGGGTGGTGGTGCATCTGCTGCGGGGTGCGGCTGCTGCGGGGGGGCATAAGATGCGGGGGTCAGGGTGTAAATGGTTGAGCGCCCCTTACGCTCCCGGACAGACAGGATGCCCACTTGGCCGAGCCACTTGATGGCAGCCTGAACGGTTCTTTCAGCGAGGCAAGTCCGCTCGGAAATACGCGCGACCGAAGGCCAGCAAACACCCTCATCGTTTGCATTGTCAGCTAGGGATATCAGGACAGCTTTTTGTGGACCGCTCATGCCCTGCAGTGGCCAGCATAGGCTCATGATGATGGTGCTCATGCGAGAACATCCTGGGCAGGAGCTAAGGACGCTTTCAAATGAATGAGGCATGCTTGGCGAAATTTAGACTTGGATGTATGCGAGTACTGACCGCTGATCATTAGGGCAGTCTTCATCGCGGCGGATTGATTTGCAGTGAGGTGTCGAGACACCTTTTCGGAATAGCCGGACAGTGTCGCGACATCACCCGAACTGTTGACGGCGAGGCCGTTATTGATCATTATTTACCTCGTTATGAAGCTGTACTGAACCGCCCTGCCAGGCGGTTTTTTTATGTCTGCGATTTGGGTACTGGATGAATTAACAGCTAATCCAGAATCTCTATTCCGGCGCCCCGCCTCGGCAGAAAATGGAGACATCAAACGGTTAAGCCAATCTTGGATGCTCAACGAAATAGTTGGAGAGAGCTTGAATCGAGCTGATCCGTGGATCCTTGGTGGCACCGTTTGAGATCTTGCTCAGCGTGAAATAAGGGACTTTTGCTGCGCTACTGATTTCCCTCCATTCACCACGGCGGTGAGATAGCTCGCCTCTAACGAAGCCCAGCAGGTCATTTTGAAAATTGGCTACGTGCATAGCGGCAAACCTATTTAGTCATTAGCGCATATCTTAGCCGTATACGAATAAACCGGTCAAGCCACAAACGACTAGCCGTAGATGAGACTATTAGCCGTATATGGTTTAGGGGCTACGCAAAATGCTTTCGACTCGCCAAATCCTGGCAAACAACCTCAAGTACCTGATGTCCAGCTCGCAAAACTTGAACACCCAAAAGAAATTGGAGGCCAAATCAGGGGTTGGGCAAACAACGATCGGTCGAGCACTAAAAGCAGAAACTGACACCGGTATAGACCGGGTTGAGTCGCTGGCCAAAGCATTTAAGCTTGAAGCTCAAGACCTTATTGATAACGGTCTGATTGACCGCCTAAAAGGCGGGGAATCAAACATCAGTTCCGGTCATGGTCTTTATGATCCGGTTCCTCTGATCTCATGGGTGGCTGCAGGGATGCTCAGCGAAAGTTTTGATTTGCTATCTATAAATCATGCCGAGGAATGGCTGCAGTGCCCTTACTCCCACAGTGCCAGCGCATTCTGCCTACAGGTGAATGGGCTAAGCATGTCCCCAGAGTACAGGGATGGTGAAATCATCCTAGTCGATCCAGATATCGAAGCTCGCCACAACAGCGATGTAGTTGTCAGGACGCCAGAACCTGATCGCAAGACCACGTTTAAGCGGCTCCAGATTACGGAGGAAGGTGTTTTCTTGCTGGCCCTTAATCCCGACTACCCAAACCGTATTTTGGAAATGCCAGAGGACACTAAAATCTGCGGAGTGGTGACAGGCTCCTGGATGAAGCGGCGCTAGAAAAAACCCGCTCCAGCAAACCCGCTTCGGCGGGTTTTCTTATGCCCGAAGAAAACCGAATACGAATATTTTAAAATAATAGCCATATCCGGCTTGACATAATAGCCGTGTACGCATAATTTAATAGCCATGAACGGCTAGCTTAGAGTTCTTGGGGACTAAACAAACCCACAAACGACTGGTGAGGCCGCCAGATAGCACGGGATCAGCGAAGTGATCTCCCAGCCCCGGAAAGCGGGACCGACTGGACCAAGCTCTTTAAATAAAACGGAAGATTTCACTGGCTGGCCTTGGCTACAGGGCCAGACGGGAAACCAACCGGGAGTCACAAAGATGGAAACAACAATCATCAACGGCGCATGGAAGGGTCATCTCGGACGCGGCCTTGCGCCGAAGGAATTGCAATACCTGCTCGGCACCGCCCAAGGCATGACCGCCAAGGAAATCGCCAGACAGTTTGACGTGGCGGCCTGCACTGTCGCCAAGCGTCTTTCCTGCGCCATGTTCAAGCTAGGCGTGACACGCCAAACCGCGGCAGTTGCGGAGGCAATGCGCCGCCAAATCATCTCGCCTATGTGCTTCGCACTTGCCGCACTTATCGCCATGCACGTAATGATCGGCGACGACGCAATACGCCGTGACCGCCGGACTCCCGAACGGCGTACCGCCCAGATACGGATGGTGCGGCATTCAGAGCAACCAAACCTCATAGCCTAAAGACTGCAACTCAACTAGGTATTTGACATGCATGTATCAGTTCAACAACGAGTCAACCTTGCAGCATCCCTACGAGCGCGATCTCGGCTCGCCACAGCCGAGTTCTACACCTTGATAGGCAAAGCACACCCCATCCGTGAAATTCGTTTTCAAATAATTAACTGGGGCGGCGTCTCTTATCATGTAGTCGACCGCCGTAACGGCAAGATTAGGGGCATCTGCTTCAGCTGGAGGGCAGCACTCAATCGCGCCAAAATACTTGAAAAATGGGCAAACGGTGAGAAAATTAATATTAAGGGATGGTCGAACCACCAAAGTGCAGACGAATCTCACAATCATAGACAATATAAAACCCGTAGACCGATGATATTTTAGACGCGCACACAATGCCACTTAAGGCAGGGATGTAAAGTTGACAGACAGTAAAGGCTGTCAACTTACTTTCAGAATCACTTAAATCAAATTAATTAATGTGCATTTACCATCTGAACGATTTTAGCTTGTTGAAGCTCAACCCACTCTTCATACTTATCAATAGAATAACGGGCTTTTTTCAGCAAAGCTTTTGATCTTGTAAGGGCGTCATCAAACTCCGGCTGATTCTCTAGCAGGTGTTTATCGAGATCAACACATCCCAAAGAACTTTTTACAACTTTATCTGCCGCAATTTTAAAGGTTTCTCGCTCTTTAGCCTTATAATCTGCGGGCACAAACCCGGAAAGACCAGATTGATCAGCTCTGATTTGCGGCAATCTTGAACACCAAAAAGACATAGAAACCATGTCTGTGATGGCGTCTTCAGAATCAACATGATACCCATAAGGCTCGTGCATATCTGCCTTACTACTAGGGGTGCCATCAATAAGGAGACGCAACTTCCAAATTCCAAATGCCGAGGTGAAGCAATTGCGATGCTCAATTGAACTTAAGCTATCTTGACTATAGGCTGAGGCTTTGAACTCAGCATAATTAATTCCAAACTTTTCCTCTAGATAACTAATCGCAACATCATCTCCAAAAGAATCAACAATACAGGTAATCAACGTAGCAAAAGCAGCAGCATCGACCTTGTTTTTATCATTACGGCTCGTAATCAAAAAAACCCAATCCTCTGATCGATAAAATGATTGGTGGGCCACTAACTTATGTATTGCGGTATACAAACTCTTCCAAGTGCCAGGCTTATGACGCGCAAATGAAGCACAAAGATCTATATTAATAACGTCAAAAGTTTTATGCTCGGCAAGTACGCGCTGGTTAGCAATCGACTTAGCATCGCACAAGTCTTCAAATCTCTCATTGATAACATTGCTATCGTTATCAACAAAATCCAATGACCTTACCTCATTAAGTGATAAAGCCTGCTCCGCCCTTGCTTCTGCTTCATCCTTATCAATAAAGTTAAGACCTAAAAAATTCAGCTTAACTTTATTTTCGATTAGCACCGTCTCGAGCGACCTAACATCGAGTAAATCAACGCCGGGCAGACTCAGATAACTCAAGGACCGGCCACTATCCTTCAATCCTAGACGATTGATCAGCGCAACAGTGAGACGGCCCCACTGCTTATCCCGAATCCATTGTTTTCTAGGCTTATGCCACGGTGCAAATTCAGTTTTAAGTTGCGGAGATGTATGAATGGTGACCTTTGGTGCAACCCCTGCCAGCAGACCTTCGTCATCCCCGAAAGAACCAAATGCGTTATCGACGTCCATATCGCTCATTTTTTGATCTCTAAAATCATGACTTCGAGAATTGACGAAATTAGGCTTTCAAATTTATCTTCTGATAAAAATTCGTCTACGCCATAGATACTCAAAAGCGAAGCTAATGACTTAGCTTTTTCTTCATTCAAAGAGTGCCGCAATTTATCTTTTACAGTGTAATTCTTTTTGACATACAAAGGCTTTAATACAGTTTCACTTATCTCAAGCTTGCCACTATCTGAGTTATCAACTGGGAACAAGGTTGGCACTTTCTTAACAGGTAAATAATTCACCTCTTTGAATTCATCGACACCCTGAGTTTTAGCGGAAGCTACGACGATATCGCGCAGTTGCTGAAAGCTCTCTACCTTACGCTCTTGCAGAACATTTTTGTTGACGTCACTAGCCAGCGACTTATGCTTATTCATCAACTGACGTAATGCAGAGTGAAGCCAGTTCTTTAAAATCAAGTAATGCGGATGCGATATATTGAAAGATTCCCGATCGATATTAAGCGCAGCATCAAGGCCTTTGATTACAAATATTTCGGCTGTTATCTGACGAAGTCGGGTTTGCTCCGAAACCTGGTACTTCAAAAAGTTTTCGTCAAAAAGAGTACCACTTGCACCGTTGATTCGAATCAGAACACCATTATGCTCTCGAGGTACAATTTTTTTAGACCAGTAAAGATAGGCTTCGAACTCTAAGTCTCCGCCTCGGTACTGCTCAGGAATTTCGCTTAAATCTGGCTTCGCTCTGCCTACAAAAAAGAGCGGCTTAGTGATAGCGTGATTCTCAATAGGGGTGAACGCACCATAATAAAGCGGCCTAAACAGCTTAACTCCGTCGACATAAACGTCAAATGGAAGTGAATGGCCTTCCGTCGCCTTGAGCTTATACTTAGTAGCGATGGTTTGATCTGGAGCAAAGTTTACTTCAACAGCACTCCCCTTAGATCTATTGTCAATCTGAAATACAAACGCACCGTCACTACCATCCAGCTCAAATGGATGCTTACGAAGATAAGGAATAGGCACAGACAAGCTCAGAACCCACAACATTCGGAGATAGTAATCTAAGTGCTGCTGAATACTAGGCCCCTTTGTGCTTCTATCGGGATCAGATATATTGAAAACTTTATCAACGAGACTACGAAACTTTTCCTCCCCGGTGGACTTGCCATCCCAGGGTAGTTTCGCTTCTTTTAATACGATACCATTTTCAGGATCAATCTCACCGATATGATATATTGGTTCGACAATATCTATATTCCCATCATATTCATCATCATCGTCATCATCTACACTTGCCCCACCTACGGATTCCTCTAAGCTTTCCGCGGCTCGCTCTTCTTTTTCTCGTAGCGATGTCCACGTAACCTTAGAAAGCAATGCCTCCTTAACATGGCTACGCAGATCAAGCAGAATTATCTCAGTACCCTGAGAATCTAAGTCATCCGCATCCACAAACTTGATAGAAACTTCACCAGTAACAAACTGCTGATCTTCTTCTTTTTCAAGGATTGCTTCAGACTGTGGCATAAGCAAAATATCGCAGTAGATACGCTTATTGCTACCGGCAACCTTTGAAATAATAACTATGTGATGAGTAATTTGCGAAACGGAGAAAAGCCCGATCCCAAGCTTACCTATAAGCGGTCTACCAGCCTTACTTTTAGTAACATCATCCTCGCTCGAAATCTGATGCTTCTGACCTTCCTTAGTACGCTTGAGACTACCACCAATATGACAAATAACGTGAGCCAGCGTTTCTTTAGTTAACCCTTTACCATTATCCCTTACAGATATCTTGTTAAATCTAGGGTAATCCGTTTCTACTCTTACTTCAGTAGCATCTGCGTCGTAAGCGTTAGCTATAAGCTCTCGAAGCGCAGACGCAGGATCACGATAGATGCCGTCAGTAATACGAGCAAAAACACGCTCATCAGTCATTAGGCGTGCAGTTACAGTGTCACCACTTATTAGCGCGCTATCTAACTTTAAATTTACATCTTTTTCAGAGCTCTCATTTGCATCCACTGTAACTTCCATGTATCCACCTTCAGCTAAATAAATGTTTTCTAACGCATTTTGCAAGCGCCTCTGCAACTGGAGGCGCGACGGCGTTCGATATCTGCTTCACCTGCGCGCTGAGGCTACCGGACAAGGTATAACTGTATGGAAACCCTTGCAACTGCATCGCCTCATAAATACTTAAGCGTCTAGAGCCATTAGGGTGTACATGTATCTCCCTATTACCATACGCAACCGTTCTACTCGGCTTATCCCAATCTAGTTTTATAAAAGAGCGTCCACCCTGAGGCATTTCACCAGACGTGAACCGTTTTGACTTGGGTTGCATCGTCCAATGATTAGGGTGGTATGGAATTTTCGCCGCCTTTACCCCTCTTTGAAAGAAGTAAGGTTCTGGCAACCCCCTAATTGCATCAGAGACAGTTTTGACAGCTCCACCCAGAGACATAGGAAATTCGAATTCGCCGCCTTTAACATCTTTACAGATGCCTACAATAAAGTGACGGCGCCGATTTTGGGGAACTCCAAAATCAGATGCGTTCAACTCCTTCTCGTATATATTGAAATTCGTTGAAAGCTGTTCTCTTAGCAAACTCAAAAACTGCATATTCCTCTTTGCTAGTATCTCTGGCACATTCTCAAAAAGGAAAAATTTTATGTGAGATTTATTGTAAAAATAATTAACGATATCGGCGTACTTCATCGCCAGCTGATTACGAGGATCTGTAGGGCAACGACCAACATTCCCTCTTGAAAACCCTTGACACGGAGGCCCACCAATTATGCCTTGTATGTTCTCCGCCCCCCCTTGAGAGTTGGCGGCCATATCGTGCAATTCTTCAGGCGTGGTTGTTAGCAAGTCTACTTTTACCGCTGTATTACCTGGATGATTCTGATTGTAGCTATTAACAGCAGATGCATCAAAGTCTGCGGCGAGAGGAACTACGAAACCTTGATTTAAAAAACCGATATCAAGGCCGCCAGCGCCACAAAATAAACTCAATACGCCAGGCGGGCTAATTGGTTTGAGATTCTCTGGCTCAGAAGAATAAAAAAACTCTTCTGACACTTTAATATTCATTGTAAATCGCCTGCGTTGATGATGCGCTTATATACCACAAAATCGCCTCAGTCTCACCATCAAGAAGCCCTCCTCAACCTCCCCAAAATTCCCGTCCTCGACCGACGGGCCAACTCCTGCCGTGCAGAGCGGCAAAGGACATCACGATGGACATACAAAGCGAAACGCTCGCCGAGGACGAACTGGCGACGATTACTGGATACCTGATCCCCTCAGGACAGATTGGGTGGCTCAACAGAAACGGCTGGAAGTATGTGCTGACCCGGGCACGCCGACCGGTAGTCGGCCGCGTCTACGCCCGGATGAAGCTGGCTGGTGTGAAACCATCAGCAGAGAATGTGGCGGCCGAAGTCTGGTCGCTGGACCTGTCAAAAATAGGATAAGACGATGCGAGCAAAAAAGGCGGTGAACAGGGACTTGCCGCCACGAATGATTCGGCGGGTGCGCCCCCTGAAAGGTGGCAAAGAGTGGGTTGGGTACTACTACGACGGGAGAAATGAAGACGGGAAGCGGGTGGAGATCCCGCTCGGGAGTGACTTGGACATCGCCAAGGCTGAATGGGCAAAGCTCGACTGCAAGCCTGTGCCAAAGAAGAATGCTCTCCTTGGCCAGGTGTTCGACCGTTACGAGCGAGAGATCATCCCCGGCAAAGCGCCGAAGACGCAGAGCGATAACCTGCTGAGCCTCAAGCAGCTGCGCAAAGCCTTCTGCGATGCGCCCATCGATGCGGTGACGCCGCAGATCATCGCCCAGTACCGAGACGGCCGAACTGCCAAGGTGCGAGGCAACCGCGAGATCTCCCTGCTCTCGCACATCTACAACATCGCACGGGAGTGGGGGTTAACCGAGAACAACCCTGCCGCGGGCGTGCGCAAGAACAAAGAGGCCCCGCGAGACTTTTATGCGACCGAGGAAATCTGGAGTGCTGTGTACGGCGTTGCCGCCTCAGAACTGCGTGACGCGATGGACCTCGCTTACCTAACAGGGCAGCGCCCTGCCGATGTGCTGTCGATGCGTGAGGCGGATGCGGTCAATGAGTTCCTGCAGGTGGCTCAGGGTAAGACGGCCAAGAAGCTGCGCATCCGGCTGACCGCCGTCGGCGCGCTCAATGACCTGGGCACTCTGGTGGCAAGGCTGATCGAGCAGAGACGCTTGCGCGGGGTCAGAACCCCCTACCTGATAGTCACCGAGGATGGCAGGCAGGTTACAAAGCACATGCTCCGTCTCCGTTTCGACGATGCTCGCGACAAGGCGATCTCCATCGCCAGAGAAAACGGCGATGGAGTGTTGGCAGCCAGCATTCGAAATTTCCAGTTCCGCGACATCCGCCCCAAGGCTGCAAGCGAGATCCTCGACCTAGGAGATGCAAGCCGGCTCCTGGGCCACACGGACAAGCGGATAACCGAGACCGTTTATCGACGCGTCGGAGAGATCGTGAAGCCGACTCGCTGACCGCAATTTGCAACGAGTTGCGGAAACCGCCTGAAATGATGCGGAAACGATCGGCCTGTACGCTAATAGCTTTGCCGAAACCCAGAAACACAAAAGCCCCGCATTTTCGGGGCTTTCGTTTGAATCTTGGCGGGAAACCAGGGATTCGAACCCTGGAGACGCTATTAACGTCCGCCGGTTTTCAAGACCGGTGCATTCAACCACTCTGCCAATTTCCCTTTTGCGTCACAGGATTATAGTAGGTCATCCTGTCTCAGCGGGCGCCATAATACCCGAATGAAACACACTGTCAAACTCTCGCCATCGCTTGTTACAGAGCGTCTGTTATGATCTTTGCGACTGAACGTTTCAAAACCGAAGGAGTGTCGCCATGCGCGAACAGAATTACGCAGTGAATGGTAACGCGCAGGCTGAGCAGCTTGAAGTCAGCCGCGTGTTGCGCAACACCTATGGCCTGCTCGCCCTTACCCTCGCATTCAGCGGCGTGATGGCGTTCGTAGCGCAGCAGATGCGCGTCGGCTATCCGAATATCTTTGTCGTGCTGATTGGCTTCTATGGTCTGTTTTTCCTGACCAACAAGCTGCGTGACTCGGCCTGGGGCTTGGTGTCGGCGTTTGCCTTGACCGGTTTCATGGGCTTCATCCTCGGCCCGATCCTCAACCGTTACCTCGGCATGGCTGGCGGAGCGGAAGTGGTCAGCTCGGCGTTTGCTATGACGGCCCTGGTATTTGGCGGTCTGTCGGCCTACGTGCTGATCACCCGCAAGGACATGAGCTTCCTGGGCGGCTTTATCACCGCAGGCTTCTTCGTATTGCTGGCGGCGGTGGTTGCAGGCATGTTCTTCCAGATCAGTGGCCTGCAACTGGCGATCAGCGCGGGGTTTGTGCTGTTCTCCTCGGTGTGCATCCTGTTCCAGACCAGCGCCATCATCCACGGCGGTGAGCGCAACTACATCATGGCCACTGTTAGCCTGTATGTGTCGATCTACAACCTGTTTATCAGCCTGTTGCAGATCTTCGGCATCATGAGCCGCGATGACTAATTGTTAGCCGAATAAAAAATGCCCCGCATCGAAAGATACGGGGCATTTTTATTTTTTACTTACCAGGAGCAAGGCATCAGTACTGGTTGGGTTCCATTTCCAGTTCGACCTTGAAACGCTCAACGATATCCTTTTGGATACGCTGGGCCAGGTGCGCAATATCATGCCCTGTGGCGTTGCCATAGTTGACAAGCACCAGCGCCTGCAGCTTGTGCACGCCCGCGTCACCCTCACGAAAGCCCTTCCAGCCGGCCTTGTCGATCAGCCAACCGGCGGCAAGCTTCATGTGCCTATCCCCCTGGGGGTAGGCCACCAGGTCCGGATACTGCGCTCGAAGTTCTTCAGCCAATGCCCTGGTCACCAGCGGATTCTTGAAGAAGCTGCCGGCATTGCCCAGTACTGCCGGATCTGGCAATTTTTCGCTGCGAATGCTGCAAATCGCGCGACTGACATCGCTTGGCGTCGCGTCAGTGATGCCCTGCCCTGCCAGGCGCTGTTGTACCGGACCATAGTCGAGTTTGAGGTGGCTGACGCGGCTCAGGGCAAAGCGTACCCGCAGGATCAACCAGCGTCCGGTTTCGTGCTTGAACAGGCTGTCACGGTAGGCAAAGTTGCATTCTTGCAGGCTGAAGTCCCGTAGCTCACCGGTATGACGATCCAGTGCGGTCAGGCCGGCAAATACATCCTTGATCTCCACACCGTAGGCGCCAATGTTCTGCATGGGGGCAGCCCCAACGGTCCCAGGGATAAGACTGAGATTCTCCAGACCGCAAAAGCCCTCCGCCAATGTCCAAAGTACAAATGGGTGCCACGCCTCGCCCGCCTCGGCTTCAACCACCACATGCACGCCGTCATCGTGCAGCACGCGAATGCCCTGGGTGGCCATACGTAGCACCAACGCAGGTATGTCCTGGGTCAGCAGCAGATTGCTGCCACCGCCGATCACCAATAAGGGCAACGCTTGCGCCGAAGCGTAAGCCAATGCCTCTCGCACATCGGCGTCGCTGCGGGCCTCGGCATAAAGCCGGGCGCGAACGTCGATGCCAAAACTGTTGAATGGCTTGAGCGAAACCTGCGCATGCACTTGCAAGGTCATAATCGCCCCTTCAATTCGATCACCAATAAATCACAGGCCCGCTCGATCAGGTCCAGCACTCGCTCGAAGCCTTGCTCGCCCTCGTAATACGGGTCTGGCACGTCGTCCACTTCCGAGTGGTAGCGGCGCAGAAACAAATCCAGTTCGGCCTTACCCTGCCCTGACTGTAGCGCCTTGAGGTTGCGCAGGTTGCTGCTATCCATCGCCAGGATCAGGTCATAACGCGCAAAGTCAGCACGGGAGACCTGCTGGGCACGCTGGCCCGACAAATCGTAACCGCGGACCAACGCTGCACGCTGGCTGCGCTGGTCCGGCGGGTTACCGACATGCCAGTCGCCGGTGCCAGCAGAAGCAACCTCGACCTGCCCGGCCAGCCCGGCTTCGCGCAATTTATGGCGCAGGACGCCTTCAGCGGTGGGCGAGCGACAGATATTGCCCAAGCAGACAAACAGAACCTCCATCAGGCCCCCAGCAGGCGACGGACGCGCTCAAGGTCTTCCGGGGTATCGACACCGGCAGGCGGCGCTTCCAACGCATCGCCTACGTGAATACGCACGCCGTGCCACAGGGCCCGCAGTTGTTCCAGGGATTCGGTATTTTCCAACCAGCACGGTCCCCAACTGACGAAGTCATGCAGGAAACCTGCGCGGTAGGCATAGATGCCGATATGCCGGCGGTACGGTACGCCCTCCGGCAACACGTCTCGGTTCTTGGCAAAGGCGTCACGCGCCCAGGGCAAGGTGGAACGGCTGAAGGTCAACGCCAGGCCATTCACATCACTGACCACCTTCACCACGTTCGGGTTGAACAGGGTTTCAATATCGTGAATCGGCTCGGCAAGGGTGGCCATGCGCGCTTCACCATGGGCAGCCAGGTTGGCGGCCACCTGGTCGATCACGCTCGGCGGAATCAACGGTTCGTCGCCTTGTACATTGACCACGATGGCGTCAGGCGCCAGACCAAGCTGCGTGGCCACTTCGGCCAGGCGGTCGGTGCCGGAGTTATGGTCTTCGCGGGTTAATACCGCTTCGGCGCCAAAGCCTTTGCACGCGTCAATAATGCGTGGATCGTCAGTCGCTACAACCACCCGATCAGCGCTGCTTTTACAGGCCTGTTCCCACACCAGCTGGATCATCGGCTTGCTGCCGATCAATTGCAGCGGCTTGCCTGGCAGGCGGGTCGATGCGTAACGCGAGGGAATGACAACGGTAAAGGCGGTGGTCATTTATCCAGGCGCTCATCGGTGGTCAGGGTGCGGGCTTCGCTTTCCAGCATTACCGGGATGCCATCACGTATCGGATATGCCAGGCCCGCGCCTTTACTGATCAGCTCGGTTTTGTCGGCGCTGAGCTTGAGCGGGCCTTTGCAGATCGGGCAAGCGAGGATATCGAGCAGTTTGGTGTCCATGAATGTTTCCTGGAAAGAAGCGTTTTAAGGCAAGAGACGGTTGGGCAGCAGACGCATCAGCTGCGTGTCGAACCACGCGACGAACGCCGGTGACGGCACCGCATCCACCGCAAGGTACCACCAGTCGGGCTGGGCAAAGGCGCGGCACTTCACCGCGTCCTTCTCGGTCATTACCAGCGGCAATGACGGAGTAAAATTCAAGACTTCGGCGCTGTAGGGCGCATGGTCGGCAAACGCATGGGGTATCGGTTGCCAGTGTAGCGTTTCAAGGGTGTTGAAGAAACGTTGCGGGTTGCCGATACCGGCGACCGCGTGCACCCGTTGACCTGCTTGAAAGTACTCCACCGACTGGCGTTCGCCGGTATACAGATTAACGAGTGCCGTAGGCTGCAGGCGGAAGGCAAAGCCATCGTCGCGATCTGATACTGCGCCGTTATAGAGCAGCGCATCTACACTCTGCAGGCGCTCGACCGGCTCGCGCAACGGCCCGGCCGGGAGGCAATGACGATTACCAAGGCCACGGGCGGCGTCGATCAACACCAGTTCCAGGTCACGGGCCAGGCGATAGTGTTGCAGACCATCATCGGAAAGAATCAGGTCCAGCGGCTCGCAGGCCAACAGTGCCTTGACCGCACGGCTGCGATCGGGATCGATCATCATGGGCACGCCGCAACGCTGCACGATCAACAAAGGTTCGTCACCCGCCACTTCGGCGCTTTGGCTGGCCTCGACGCGCCATGGCAGTTGCGCAGGCTTGGCGCCGTACCCTCGACTGACCACACCTACACGCAAGCCATTGCGCCGACAGTGTTCGATCAACCACAGGATCAACGGCGTCTTGCCGGTGCCGCCTACGGTGATGTTACCGACCACCACCACTGGCACGGGCGATTGATAAATGTCGCCCTCGCCCGCCACGAACCGCGCGCGTTTGCGCTGCACTACGCGGCGATACAAAGACTCCAGCGGCCGCAATAACGCGAGCGCCGGATGCCCCTCGTACCAGGCCTTGAGCAAACGATCGGACATGGACATCAAGGTTGGCTCGCCGCCTCGACAGTGCTCATGCGCAGATGGCTGAAACCGAGCTTGCCGGCGGCGTCCATCGCGGTGATAACGGCCTGATGCTGGGTCTTGCCATCGGCACTGATGGACAACGGCATCTTGGTGTCTCCTCCGGATTCTTTCTCCAGGGCGACCATCAGGCTGGCGAGATCGTTTTTCTCCAGTAACTGGTTATTCACCGAGAACGCGCCGTCGGCGCTGATGGCGATGTCCAGTTGCTTGATTTCCTGGTCTTCCGCCGGCGAACCACTCACCGCTTCCGGCAAGTCGACACGCAGTTCGGTCTGCCGGGTGAAGGTGGTGGTGACGACAAAAAACAGCAGCAGGATAAATACCACGTCGATCAGCGACGCGAGGTTGATATCGACATTTTCCCGTTGCTTGCGGCGAAATTTCACGCTTTGCCCCCAACCAGGTCCACATCACGGTCGCCTTGCACCACTTCCACCAACTTGATGGCCTCCTGCTCCATGCCGACCACCAGCTCATCGATGCGCCGCTGCAGGAAACGATGGAAGAACACCGCAGGAATACCGACCATCAAGCCTGCTGCCGTGGTAATCAGGGCCTTGGAAATCCCCCCGGCGAGCACCGCCGCGTTGGTGGTCATGCCCGACCCCATGAATGAGCTGAAAATATCGATCATGCCCAATACCGTTCCCAGCAGACCGAGCAACGGTGCCATGGCAGCGATGGTGCCGAGAGCATTAATGTAGCGCTCCAGTTCATGAATAACCCGGGCGGCGGCCTCTTCAATGCACTCTTTCATGATCTCGCGGCCATGCTTGGAGTTAGCCAAGCCCGCGGCGAGGATTTCGCCCAAAGGCGAATCAGCGCGCAGTGCCTTGAGTTTTTCCTTGTCCAGTTGCTTGTTCTTGATCCAGCCCCAGACCTGCCCCAATAGATGCTCGGGCGTGACTCGACTGGCGCGCAGGGTCCACAAGCGTTCGGCAACGATGCCGAGTGCGGCGATGGAGCTCAAGATAATCGGCAACATCATCCAGCCGCCGGATTTGACCAATTCCCACACAGTGAATGTCCCCTCGAAAAAGTGCGCCACTTTACCATACAGGTTCGGCAACGGGGTTCGTCAGCCATGGCTTCGCCTGTCGTAGGCTCCAGCCTTATAGTAACGTCGAATTACGGTAACGCTTCGCGCCAAAAACGGCGTTGACTACGCGCAACAATGGGTGGCAGGAAAGCCCCCAATTGCAAGCGCACCGCTCCATGCTCAGCACTGTCATATAACTGGCTGCCCAGCGCCTGGTAGCGCTCAACCACCTGTGGATGAGGATGGCCGAACGCATTGCCACGCCCACGGGAGATCAGCACTGACGTGGGTGCCAGCCGCCGTAGAAAAGGCCAGGATGACGAACTCCGGCTGCCATGGTGAGGGGCTTGCAGCCAATCGGTCCGCACGGCCAGTGGTGAGTCGAGAAATGCCCGTTCGGCGGCGCGATCAATATCCCCGGTGAGCAATAGCCGTTCACCATTGGCTTGGACCTGCAGAACGCAAGACTTTGGATTGCCATTAATAGCCTCAGACCACTGCCACAACTCGAATGACACACCGTCCCACTCCCACTGTTCGCCACTGATACATGGCTGGGCTCCGAGAAACGCTGGCAACCCTTCGGTTTCGCCGCCCACCACCCGCTTGATCGGCACCCCTCGGGCAACAGCCGCTGCCCCACCGGCATGATCGGCATCAGCGTGACTAAGCAACATCATGTCCAGTGACTCGACGCCGAGTTTTTTCAGCGACGGCAATACCACACGAGCCCCAAGATCAACTGTGCCAGACCGCAGGCCGGCGTCGTAAAGCAACGTGTGATGCCGGGTACGCAGAATCAAGGACTGCCCCTGCCCCACATCCAACTGCACCACCTCCACCCGCCCATGGGGCACCGGCTCACGCGGTGGAAAGACTGCCAACAGCAACATCGGCCAGCCCAACAGCCGAAACGGCACGCCTTTGGGCAGCAACAACAGCACTGCGCCCATCAGACTGATCAGCCAGTAACCCAAGGGCACATCGGCAGGTATCCACGCGGGCGCTTGCCCCGCGAGCCATGCCAGACCCAGGAACAACGCATCCAGCGCCCCACCCGCCAGCCACAGCAAGCCCTCCCCCAAATATGGCAGCGGCAGCATGGCGGTCCCCAGCAACGCCAGCGGCAACACCACAAGACTGATCCAAGGCACGGCCACCAGATTGGCCAGCGGCGCACTGACGCTGATGGGCAACCCGAGCACCAACAACACAGGAAGCAGGCCAATGGCAATCAACCATTGAGGACGCGTCCAGGCCTGCCAGACACCCCACGGCCCCAGGCGCCCGCCGAAAGCCAGGATCAATACGGCAACAGCCGTAAAAGAAAGCCAAAACCCCGGTTGCAGGCTGGCCAATGGTTCAAGGATCAGTACACCATTGAGCGCCAGCAACAACGGCCACCAGAACCCCAGATGACGGAAGCGCAAACGCCACAGCAGCACCAGGCCCACCATGACGCAGGCCCGCTGGACCGGCACACCGAACCCCGCCAACAGGCCATAACCCAGCGCGGACGCAAACGCCAAGCCACACGCCCACGGCAGCCATGGCCACATTCGAGGCCAGAAACCGTAGCGTGCCAGTAACGCGACCAACCCGTAGACCAGCCCCGCCAGCAAGCCGATATGCTGGCCGGAAATCACCAGCAGGTGCACCGTGCCGGTGTCCTGCAACACCTGCCAATCCTCGGCTGCCAGCCCGGAACCGTCCCCCAGCACCAAAGCTGCCAGGCCCGCCTCGCGACCTTGAGCGTCGACGGCAATCAACCGTTGGCGGACCGTGTCGCGCCAGGCATGGCGGGCCGGCGACAGGCGCTCACCGTCTTTTACCGAGCCAGTGGCGCCAATGCGTTGGGCCAGCAACCATGCCTCTTGATCAAAACCGTGAAAATTTAGCAGCCCGGACGGCCGCTTAAGCGTGACTGCCAGGCGCCAGCGCTCCCCGCTGCGTACCTCGGGCCCACCGTGCCAGGACACACGGATGCGCTTGGGCAACCGGGCGTTACGCGACCGGCTGTCGGCCAGATCGAAACGCACCCCGGTGCCGGTCTGTTGTGGCAACCCAATGACGCGCCCCTCCAACCATCGCGTCTGGCCATCGAGCGCCGGTGGCAGGCGATCATCCAGCGCCCATTGCGCACTGATGCACGCCCAGCTCAAGCCCAGCAGGAAAAACGCCAAGGGAGACGTACGAAATGGCAGCAGCATCAAAACCAGCACCAGCATGGCTATCAGCCATCCAGTGGTCGGTAACTCAGGTAGGAAACGCAGGGCAAGCAAGCCCAGCGCCAGCGCGAACATCCCTGTCTTCATGAATCATCCTTTTCAAGTGATCCACTCAGTCTTAGCTGGGTGCTCGGTACGTCCTATGATGTTTTGTCACAAAGTCTGAATTTTCTGTTTATAGAATGCGGGCATACTTGCCCCTCGAACTGACCTGGACCCCTTATGCCACGGCGCTTATTCAAACGGTACATGCCCGACCCCACCAGTATCAGGGAACACAAGTCATTACAGTTTCTTGGCACGCTGCTGCATGACCCGAACCTCTGGCATCTGAATCGGCACTCAGTGGCGCGCGCCATGGCGGTGGGTCTGTTCGCAGCATTTATCCCCATTCCGTTGCAGATGCTATTGGCTGCGGTGCTGGCAATTACCGTGCGCGGCAATATGCCCATCGCCGTCAGCCTGGTTTGGCTGACAAACCCGATCACGATGCCAGTGGTATTTGTTTGTACTTACATGACCGGCGCCTGGTTGATGAACGTGCCCCCGCGCAGCCTGCCCGATGACTTGACCTGGGAATGGATCAGCGGCCAGTTGAGTACGCTGTGGCAACCCTTCTTGCTCGGCTCAGTGGTGTTGGGGCTGGTGCTGGGCGCATTGGCCTATTGCCTGACGATGGGCTATTGGCGCTGGTGGGTCGCGCGCCAATGGAAGAAGCGCAAGCTGCGCCGGGGCTGAGCCCTAGCGCGCCGGTAACCGCAGGTGTACACGCAGGCCCTGACCGGTGTTTTGCGCCCACAGGCTGCCGTCCTGACGCTGAACGGCATTGCGCGCGATGCTCAGGCCCAGGCCGAAACCACCATCACCGGGCCGTGAGCCGTCCAAGCGCGTGAACGGCGCAAAAATCCGCTCCAGATCACGCTCATCAATCCCCCCGCCCTGATCCTCCAACCACAGGTGCCAGTACTCCCCATCGCGTCGCCCATCCAGACACACAACCCCGTTCTCCGGAGAGTGGCGTATGGCGTTGCGCAGGATATTTTCCAAGGCCTGGGCCAGGGCGTTTAGATTACCGCGCACCCAACAGTCAGCGCCCAGCAGGCACGGCAGTCGCGATGCGGACCAATCGCTTTCAAAGCAGGCATTCTCCCGCAACATGTCCCACAACGCCTGTACCTGAAGATCCTCCTTGGGCAGTGGCGCCCGCTCGGTGTCCAGCCAGGCCAGCTGCAAGCTGTCTTCCACCAGGCGCTGCATAGCGTCAATCTCTCGGCCCAAACGCTCACGCAACTGAGCAAGATCCTGCTCGCTGTCGCAGGCCACGCGCAAGCGGCTCAACGGAGTGCGTAGTTCATGGGACATGTCCCGCAGCAGTTGTTGTTGCAATACAACAGTGCCCTGCAAACGCTCAGACATGTGGTCAAACGCACGGCCCAACTCGCCCAATTCGTCCTGTCGACTGGTGGCGTCAAGGGGCATCCGCGTGTTCAATTGATCGGCACGCCAGGCATTGGCCTGCTCGCGCAGTTGATTGAGAGGCATGATCAGCAGCCGGTACAGGCCGACGCACAGCAACAAGGTAAACAGGCCTGGAATCACACCATTGGTCACCACGCGCCAGACCACTTGATAACGCCCCGGCATAAAACGCTGTGGCAATTCAATGACCAGCGAACCGGCACCCGGATCTACCGCAAACGGGATCTTGAGCCACGGCAAGCCCTTGACGTGGCGGCTGACCGGCCAATCCAGGCCCCGCAAGAACGTCAGGCGCTGGCTTTCCGTAGCGGTCAGTGGATAGCTGCTCAACGACTGCAAGTCGTTGCCTATTACGCCGATCCACGTGCTTTCCTGTTTGCCCATCGCCTGCAGCCACGCATCAACACCGGCATGGCCGCCACGGTTCCAGGCCTGCTCGGCGCTCACCGCATAACCACTCAGCGTGACCCTCGCCTCGTCGGACAAATACGCGTTCTTTTGCTCCATGTACCGGCCCCAGGACCAACTGAGCCAGATCATCAGCAAACAGAAGGCAATCAACAGGCAGGCGAGCTTCCAAAATAATGAATGTTTGCCCGGCAGCCGTTTCAGCGCCCTTTCAAAGCCCATCGTCGTGACCACTGAGCACATAGCCCTTGCCCCAGACCGTGCGCACTTCGCGCTCGCTGTAGCCGATCGCCTTGAGCTTGCGACGGATCTGGCTGATGTGCATGTCGAGGCTGCGGTCATGGGGCGCATAGCCGCGCTGCAAAACATGTTGGTAAAGGAATGCTTTGCTGAGGACTTCTTCAGTGTTGCGGTGCAGGGTTTCCAACAGGCGGTATTCGCTGCGGGTCAGGCCCGCCCAGTGTTCCTGATGAAACACATCGCACAGCTCATCGTCGAAACGCAGTGTGCGAGCATCCCCACGCACCGGCGCAAGCGTCGGCAGCGGGCGTCGATCCAGGGCCACCCGGCGCAGGATGGCTTCGATACGCACGCGCAACTCGACCATGCTGAACGGCTTAGGCAAGTAGTCATCGGCGCCCAAGCGAAAACCGCTGACGCGATCGGCCTCGGCACCCAATGCCGACATCAGGATTACCGGGATCGAATGGCTCTGGCGTAGATGAGTCAAGATCGACAAACCATCCAGCCCCGGCAGCAGGATATCCATCAACACCAGGTCGAACGCCTGTTCGCGCGCCATCGCCAGCCCTTGCTGGCCGTTCTGGCACCAGGTGACCTGGAAGCCACAGCGCCCCAGATGCTCGTGGACATAGGCGCCCAGCACGGGATCATCTTCGATGGTCAGGATATTGGGTAGGCCAACTGCTGCGGGATTCATTAGCGTCTGCAAGTCATTCTCAATCGCTGATTATTCAAGATTACCCTGGCGCAGGCAATCGCTACGGGGCCAAACGAGCCGAAGATTGCCCTCTCTCAACAATTTGCGAGATTCCAGGCCGTGCAAATGGCTACACTGCGCAGGTGGCGCGGGCCGGATGCCGGCGCGGAAGATTGATTTCAGTGTGGTAGCAGGAGAGTGGCGTGCTTAGAAGAATGGGGATAAAAGGCCGCGTACTGTTGCTGAGCTTATTACCGACCAGCCTGATGGCCTTACTGTTGGGGGGCTACTTCACCTGGATGCAACTCTCGGAGTTGCAGACCCAATTGCTGCAGCGCGGCGAAATGATCACCGAGCAATTGGCGCCTCTGGTGGCTCCTGCTTTAAGCAGCAAGAACACTGACCTGCTGGAGCGCATCGCCACTCAATCCCTGGAACAACTGGACGTGCGCACCGTGTCGTTCCTTGCGCCGGACCGTACGCCCCTCGCCCACGCTGGCCCGACCATGCTCAACCAGCCGCCAGCCGGCAACAGCTCTCACCTGCTGCAACGCACCGACAATGACGCCACGCGCTATCTGCTGCCGGTGTTTGGCCGCCATCGCAACCTTGCCGGCGACTTGATCCCCGATGAAGCCGACCGCCTCTTGGGCTGGGTCGAAGTAGAACTGTCCCACAACGGTATGTTGCTGCGCGGCTATCGCAGTCTGTTCGCCAGCCTGCTGTTGATCGCCATTGGCCTGATCTGCACAGCAGCCCTGGCGCTGCGCATCAGCCGCACGATCAACGAGCCGATTGGCCTGATCAAGCAAGCAGTGGCCCAGCTCAAGGACGGCAATCTGGAAACCCGCTTGCCTCCTTTGGGCAGCCAGGAACTGGACCAACTCGCCTCAGGCGTCAACCGCATGGCCGAAACCCTGCAAAACGCCCAGGAAGAACTGCAGCACAGCATCGACCAGGCCACCGAAGACGTACGCCAGAATCTGGAAACCATCGAAATCCAGAACATCGAGCTGGACCTGGCCCGCAAAGAAGCACTCGAGGCCAGCCGTATCAAGTCCGAGTTCCTGGCCAATATGAGCCATGAAATCCGCACACCGCTCAACGGTATCCTCGGCTTTACCCACCTGCTGCAAAAAAGCGAGCTCACACCGCGCCAGTTGGACTATCTGGGCACTATCGAAAAATCCGCCGACAACCTGTTGGGCATCATCAACGAGATCCTCGACTTCTCGAAGATTGAGGCCGGCAAGCTGGTGCTCGACAGCATCCCGTTCAACCTGCGGGATTTGCTGCAAGACACCCTCACCATCCTCGCCCCCGCTGCCCATGCCAAGCAGTTGGAGCTGGTCAGCCTGGTGTACCGCGACACGCCGCTGGCACTGGTGGGCGACCCTCTGCGGCTCAAACAGATCCTGACCAACCTGATCAGCAACGCCATCAAGTTCACCCGCGAGGGCACTATCGTGGCCCGGGCGATGATCGAGGAGGAACAGGAAGACAGCGTGCAACTGCGCATCAGCGTGCAGGACACCGGCATCGGCCTGTCCAGCCAGGATGTGCGGGCTTTATTCCAGGCGTTCAGCCAAGCCGATAACTCTCTGTCGCGCCAGCCGGGCGGCACCGGGCTGGGCCTGGTGATTTCCAAGCGCCTGATCGAGCAAATGGGCGGTGAAATCGGCGTCGACAGTACGCCGGGCGAAGGGTCGGAATTCTGGATCAGCCTGAACCTGCCCAAAACCCGCGACGACATCGAAGACCTGCCCTGCGCGCCGCTGCTGGGCCATCGCGTGGCGGTACTGGAAAACCACGAACTGGCGCGCCAGGCCTTGCAACATCAACTGGAAGACTGCGGCCTGGAAGTCACGCCGTTCAACAGCCTGGAAAACCTGACCAACGGCATCACCAGCGCCCATCAGACCGAGCAAGCCATCGACTTGGCGGTGCTCGGCGTCACCGCCAACGACATCCCGCCCGAGCGCCTCAACCAGCATCTTTGGGACCTGGAACGCCTGGGTTGCAAAGTGCTGGTGCTGTGCCCAACCACGGAACAGATGCTGTTCAACCAGTCGGTGCCCAACCCCAACAGCCAGTTGCAGGCCAAGCCGGCATGCACCCGCAAGCTTCGCCGCGCCCTCTCCGACCTGATCAGCCCGCGCCCGTCGCGCAGCGAACCGGGCGAGCCGCTGTCCAGCCGCGCGCCGCGTGTGCTGTGTGTCGACGACAACCCGGCAAACCTGCTCTTGGTGCAAACGTTGCTGGAGGACATGGGCGCCCAGGTACGTGCGGTAGAAAGCGGTTATGCCGCAGTCGACGCGGTAAAACAGGACACCTTCGACCTGGTGCTGATGGACGTACAAATGCCTGGCATGGATGGGCGCCAGAGCACCGAGGCGATCCGCCAGTGGGAAAGTGAGCGCCATGGCACACCCTTGCCAGTGGTCGCCCTTACCGCTCACGCCATGGCTAACGAAAAACGCGCCTTGCTGCAAAGCGGCATGGACGATTACCTGACCAAACCCATCAGCGAAAGGCAACTGGCCCAAGTGGTGTTGAAGTGGACCGGCCTGGCCTTGCGCAACCAAGTGCCTGAGCGTGTCACTGAAGGTCTGGGCCCAGGGGTGCAGTTGCCGGTTCTGGACCATGAGGAAGGCCTACGCCTGGCCGCGGGTAAAACCGATCTGGCGGCTGACATGCTTGCCATGCTGCTGGCCTCCCTGGAAGCCGACCGCCAAGCCATTCACATCGCCCGCGACGCCAAGGACAACCTGGCGCTGATCGAACGCGTCCACCGCTTGCACGGCGCCACCCGCTACTGTGGCGTACCGCAACTGCGCGCCGCCTGCCAGCGCGCCGAAACCCTGCTCAAGCAGGACGATGCCAAGGCGATGACCGCGCTGGACGAACTGGACATGGCCATCGCGCGACTGGCCAGCGAAGCACGGGTCAGTGTCTGACCCCATTTCATGGCGCTGACCCACTGACAAATTGCAGGGAGCTTTTCAATGCGCGTGATTCTTTTCAGCAGCCAGACCTACGACCGCGATAGTTTCCTCGGCGAGCCACTGCCACCTGGGCTGGAACTGCAATTCCAGCCGGCCCGACTCAATCTCGACACCGTGGCCCTGGCCGAACACCACGAGGTGGTTTGCGCCTTTATCAACGACGACCTCAGCGCCCCGGTGCTGGAACACCTGGCCAAGGGCGGCACCCGACTGATTGCACTGCGCTCGGCGGGTTACAACCATGTCGACCTCGCCGTCGCCAAGCGCCTGGGCCTGACGATCGTACGGGTACCCGCTTACTCGCCCCATGCGGTCGCCGAACACGCCGTAGCGCTGATCCTCGCACTCAACCGCCGCCTGCACCGTGCCTACAACCGCACCCGCGAGGGTGACTTCAGCTTGCACGGTCTTACCGGTTTCGACCTGGTGGGCAAGACTGTCGGTGTTGTCGGCACAGGGCAGATCGGCGCGACATTCGCCAGGATCATGGCCGGGTTCGGCTGTGAGTTGCTCGCCTACGACCCCTTCCCCAATCAACAGGTGCAGGCAATGGGCGCGAAGTACGTGAGCCTGCCCGATTTACTGGCCCAGGCGCAGATCATCAGCCTGCACTGCCCGCTGACCGCTGACAGCAAGCACCTGATCAACGCCCGTTCCCTGTCGCACATGCAGCCCGGCGCGATGCTGATCAATACTGGCCGTGGCGGCCTGGTGGATACCCCGGCATTGATCGAAGCCCTCAAGGACGGCCAACTCGGCTACTTGGGGCTGGATGTCTACGAAGAAGAAGCCCAGCTGTTTTTTGAGGACCGCTCGGACTTGCCCCTGCAAGACGACGTGCTCGCACGCCTGCTGACCTTCCCCAACGTGATCATCACCGCACACCAGGCGTTCCTTACCCGCGAGGCCCTGGCGGCCATTGCCGGCACTACCCTTGCCAACATTGCTGCATGGGCCGATGGTCGGGCGCAGAACCTCGTCGAAGGATGATCAGCGGTCACATAGCAAGCTCATGATAAGCAGGCACCCGTGATAGGATGCCGCGCCTATTTGGAGGATCCATGGCCGAACACGATTTCCGCTTCAGCTTGCTGAGCCCGCAACACACCCTGATCGAATGCCGAGCCCTAGTGCCGGGCCGTTACCAAGTCACCGGCAACGGTGGTTCGATCAAGCATGGCGACGTACTGATCGTCACCCTGCGCGGCAGTAAAACCCTGTCGATGCGCCTGACCGTCGAAGGTGACGCGCGCTACTCCATCCGCCCGGCGGGCCAGTGGGTCGCTATGGCCCAAGGGCCGAAGTTCGGCGAACTGGAAATTCACACCTGGAAGGTCAACTGCGACAGCTGCGACACCGTGCTGGAGTTTGAATTCGCGGTAGAAACCAAGCTGACCAAAGAACCGCTGCAGCCTGCCGCCAACGCGCGCATCAAAGAGTTGGGCTGGGCCAGTGAAGGCGACAAGCACCGCTGCCCGAAATGCCAGAAGGCTGCGCAATGAAAGGCCTGCTTCTGCTCGCCGCCGTCGGCGTGGCCTTGAGCGGCTGTGCCGGTGATGCGGTCAAGCTCAAGCAGGATCACAGTTACGTGGTGGAGTGGATTGGTGAGCGGCCATTGATGGACTACGCACACCTGACTGTCACCCTCGGCGCCGATGGCCGCGCCTACGGTAATGGCGGCTGCAACCACTGGTTTGCGCCGTACACGGTCGAGGGCGACAAGCTCAGCTTCGGCAAAATCGGCAGCACCCGCAAGCTCTGCGCCGAGGCCTTGATGGAGCAGGAGCATCGCTTCTTCCAGGCCCTGCAAAGCGTACAACGCTGGGACATCTCGCCGATCGAGCAGACCCGCTTCTGGCCGGCAGAAGGCAAGCCGATTCGCCTGTGGCTGGAAGAAGGCTGATCACGCTGCTCGCGATCCAAATGTGGGAGAGGGCTTGACCCCGATGGCGGTGTAACAGTCAACGGATGTATTGACTGAAACACTGCAATCGGGGGCAAGCCCCCTCCCACATTTGATTTGAGTGGTTGCTTTAACCGCGCAAGGCCTTGAGTTTGGCAAGTACCCCTTCCGCCGTCTGTTCGCCCATCAACTGCTCACGCACCTTGCCCTTGTCATCAATGATGTAAGTCACCGGCAATGCCTCGCTGCGCGGAATCTCAAAGATCCCGTCGGGGTTTTGCGCCAGCACGGTGAATTTAATGCCCAGCTTGTCGCTGGCCTCTTTCAGCTCTGCACCCTGCACATTGTCGAAGTTAACCCCGAACACCCCCACGCCCTGCCCCTTCAGCTGTTCCGCCAAGGCATTGAGCTCAGGGATTTCCGTGCGGCACGGGCCACACCATTCTGCCCAGTAGTTGACCACCAGCCACTGCTTGTCCAAGCGCTCGGCCGCGACTTTCTGGCCGTACTGGTCAACGCCATAGTCATTCCCGCAGCCGCTGAGCAGCAGGGTTGTAATGATCGCCAATGCACCGATCAGTCGACGTGTCATGGGGTAATCCTTCGCAAAAATGAACGTTGGCTGCGACCTATCGCCTCTTACGGTTTAAGGACGGGGTGCAGCGCGGGTAGAATACCCGCCACCTTACGCAAGATGCGACCCGCACATGACCGATCTGACGCTTTATCACAACCCGCGCTGCTCGAAATCCCGCGGTGCGCTCGAATTGCTTGAAGCCCGCGGTCTCACCCCAACCGTGGTGCGCTACCTGGAAACCCCGCTGGATGCGTCGCAAATCAAGGCCTTGCTGGCCAAACTGGGCCTCAGCGCCCGTCAATTGCTACGTACCGGCGAAGACGAGTACAAAACTCTCAACCTGGCCGACGCCAGCCTCAGCGAAGCCCATCTGATCGCCGCCATCGCCGAACACCCCAAGCTAATGGAGCGTCCGATCCTGGAAACCGCCGACAAAGCCATCATCGGCCGCCCACCAGAAAACGTGCTGGAGATTCTGCCGTGACCACACCTTACGTGTTGGTGCTGTATTACAGCCGCAACGGCTCGGTCAGCGAAATGGCCCGGCAGATTGCCCGGGGCATTGAGCAAGGCGGCATGGAGGCGCGCTTGCGCACGGTGCCGGCGATCTCCACCGAATGCGAAGCCGTGGCACCGAGCATTCCGGACGAAGGCGCGCTGTATGCCAATCTAGATGATCTGAAGAACTGCTCAGGCCTGGCCCTGGGGAGCCCGACGCGCTTCGGCAACATGGCTGCGCCGCTCAAGTACTTCCTCGATGGCACCAGCAACCTGTGGCTCACCGGCGCGCTAGTCGGCAAGCCGGCTGGCGTGTTCACTTCCACCGCCAGCCTGCACGGCGGCCAGGAGACCACGCTGATGTCGATGCTGCTACCGCTGCTGCACCACGGCATGCTGATCACTGGCCTGCCCTACAGCGAACAGGCATTGCTCGACACCCAGGGCGGCGGTACGCCATATGGCGCCAGCCACCATTCCGGGCCGGACGGCAAGCGCATGCTCGATCAACATGAAATCACCCTGTGCCGGGCACTGGGGTTGCGCCTCGCCACCACCGCCACGCTGCTGGAGAATGGTCGTGGCCAAAAAGCCTAAAGTTCTGCCGCCCCAAGCGTGGCTGGAGCCGCGGGTCAAGGTGGCACGCGCGCTGAGCCTGCTGGCGTTTTTTAGCCTGGTGGGTTTGCTCTGCGTGTATTACCTGTTCGTCGCCGACCTGCACGGCGCACGCCCATGGGTGATCCTGCTGATCGAGCTGGTACCGCTGTTGTTGCTGGCGCCGGGCATGATCAGCGGCAGTGCGCGGGGGCACTCATGGATGTGCTTTGCGGTGAACCTGTATTTCATCAAGGGCGCGCTGGCCGCGTATGACCCGAACCGTCAGTGGTTCGGGGTGCTTGAGATGCTGGCGAGTCTGGCGGTGTTTTGTACCGCACTGCTCTATGTGCGGTGGCGGCATCAGTTGAATCGGCGGCTGGCTGAGGCCTGATCAACGATTTGCAGTGCATCCGGCTTGTGTGGCGAGCGAGCTCACCACACAAGAACTTGCGCCGACTGGGGTCAGTGGTTGACGGTGTAAGCCAACATCATCGACAACTGGCACATCGGCCGCCCACTCTCGGCATGCCACTGGTTGAACGCGCCCTGAACCGTTGCCAGATCCCGCAGGCTGGTCGGCGCCTTGTCGACGATCTTCTGCGCATTCAATGCAGCCACTACGTCATCACTCGGCACAAACGTATCCTTGCCCACCATCCGCAAGAATCGCGGCGCCGACAGGCCGCCCAACTGATGGCCGTGCTTGCTCAGGTACTTCCAGAGCCCGACGATATCCGTCACCGGCCAGTCGGCGATAAACGCGCCGAAGCTGCCCTTCTCTTGCTCAATATCCAGAATCATCTGCGCATTGCGCGGCACGCTCTTGAGCTTGCCCAGGTGACGGATGATACGCGTGTCCTGCATCAGGCGTTCCAAGTGCTCGGCGCCCATCAGCACGACTTTTTCCGGATCGAAGCCGAAGAACACCTGCTCAAACGCCGGCCACTTGGCGTCCACTACACTGTGCTTCAACCCGGCGCGAAACACCCGGAGCGCCAAGGTCGACAGGTAGCGATCATCGCTGATCTTGCGCAATTGGGCCGGGGTCTTGGGTGCCGGCAGGTGGGCTTCCAGTTGAGCCGCTGAACCAAAGCGGTTCAGACAATATTCGTGCAGCCACTTGTAATCGCGCATGCCCTCTCCTGGGGATTGAAATGAAAACGGCGCCCTTGAGCGCCGTCTTTCAGAGCGTTGAACTGCTTCAGAGGTTCACTACGTTGACGAAGCGCGAAGCGGCCGTCTCGTCGATTTTCAGGCTGGTGAAGTCAAACAGGTTGCGGTCGGCCAACTGCGACGGCTGCACGTTCTGCAAGCTGCGGAAGATGCTTTCGGTGCGCCCCGGCGTCTTGCGCTCCCAGTCCACCAGCATCTCCTTGACCACCTGGCGCTGCAGGTTTTCCTGGGAGCCGCACAGGTTGCACGGGATGATCGGGAATTGCTTGAAGTCGGAGTAGGCCTGGATGTCTTTTTCGTTGCAATACGCCAGCGGACGGATTACTACGTTGCGTCCGTCATCGGAGCGCAGCTTGGGCGGCATGGCCTTGAGGGAGCCGTTGAAGAACATGTTGAGGAAGAAGGTTTCGACGATGTCGTCGCGATGGTGACCCAATGCCATCTTGGTCGCACCGATTTCATCGGCAAAGGTGTAGAGCGTGCCACGGCGCAGGCGCGAGCACAGCGAGCAGGTGGTCTTGCCTTCCGGGATCAACTCCTTGACCACCGAATAGGTGTCTTTCTCGACGATGTGGTACTCGACGCCCAGCGCTTTCAGGTAAGCCGGCAGCACGTGCTCGGGAAACCCCGGTTGTTTCTGGTCCATGTTGACGGCAACGATGTCGAACTTGATCGGCGCGACCTTTTGCAGGTGCAGCAGCACATCGAGCAGGGTGTAACTGTCTTTGCCGCCGGAGAGGCAGACCATGACCTTGTCGCCATCCTCGATCATGTTGAAATCGGCGACCGCTTCACCGGCCAGGCGACGCAGGCGTTTTTGCAGTTTGTTCTGGTTGACCGTAAGAGTGCCCATGGCGATTGGATCCGCTGGAGGTGTGTGACGAAAAGCCGGGTATCTTACCGATGTCGAGTCCACACATTCAACGTGGCCCCGCATTCCAATCTGCGATTAGGCCCACTGTTTACAGTGCGATTTGCTCTAAAGGCTCTACAGTTATTCCGGTCATCCCTTCCTATACTGCGACGTGAGGTCGCACATCTATATCCAGACCTTTCAGGCCAATTGGCCCGTGGGCGCTCCGATGGGGGGCGATGGTAATAACGACAGGAGTGACTGGCATGATCCATCACGTCGTGGGGCTGTTTACCCATCCCGACCAGGAATGGCGGGAAATCCGTGGCGATAAAGAAGAAAGCATCGGCCACATGTACCTCACTCACACCCTGATTCTCGCGGCAATTCCCGCAATATCAGCGTTTATCGGCACCACCCAGGTGGGCTGGGTCATCGGCAATCGCGCGCCGGTGATGCTGACCCAGGAAAGTGCGTTGTGGATGACCATCATGTCGTACGCAGCCATGCTTGGCGGCGTGGCGGTGATGGGCGCGTTCATTCATTGGATGGCCCGTACCTACGACGCCAACCCCAGCATGGCCCGCTGCGTGGCCTTTGCGACCTACACCGCGACGCCGCTGTTTATCGGCGGGCTGGCGGCGCTCTACCCGCACATGTGGCTGGGTATGGTCGTGGGCACAGCGGCGATCTGCTACACGGTGTACCTGTTGTATGTGGGGCTGCCGACGTTCATGAACATCGATCCGGACGAAGGCTTCCTGTTTTCCAGCTCGGTACTGGCCGTAGGCCTGGTGGTGCTGGTGGCGATCATGGCGTTTACGGTGATCGTCTGGGGCCTGGGCGTAGGGCCGATCTATACCAACTGAACCGCTGAAACCGTAGGCAAGGCCACCGCAAGGTGGCTTTGTGCGTTATGCATGACCATTCGGCGCCTGACAGATTCGGAAACACCTGCTTTTGCGGCATACTGGACGTCTCTGGAGATATGTACAGCATGCCCGAGCAACTCAATACCCGCGTCGAAGATTGTTTCCTGCAAGCCGAATCCTTTTTCAAACGAAGCTTTAAACGCCCCCAGGTCAGCCTCAAGCTGCGGGGCCAGAAAGCCGGTGTCGCGCATTTGCACGAGAACCTGCTGCGCTTTAACCCACAGTTGTACCGAGAAAACAGCCAGCACTTCCTCAAGCAGACCGTGGCCCATGAGGTGGCGCACCTGATCGCCCACCAATTGTTTGGTGAACGCATCCAGCCCCATGGCGAGGAATGGCAGTTGATCATGCGTGGGGTCTACGAACTGCCGCCGGACCGTTGCCATACCTATGCAGTGCAGCGGCGCCAGGTGACCCGCTATATCTACCGCTGCCCATGTGCCGACAGCGACTTTCCGTTTTCGTCACAGCGCCATGGCATGGTGGCTCAGGGGCGGCGGTATCTGTGTCGGCGCTGTCGGCAGACGTTGGTGTTTACCGGCGAAACCCGGGTGGAATAAAGGCCTCATCGGGAGCAAGCCCCCTCCCACATTTTGATCGTATTCACAGGCCTGAATGTGGGAGGAGGCTTGCTCCCGATAGCGTCCGCCCAGCCACTACATAATCACCTTGGAGCTGCGCAGCTCGCTGATGCGCGGCGGGCTCAAGCCCAGCTCCGCCAACACTTCATCACTGTGCGCGCCAACGGCGACGCCAATGTGCCGGGGCGCTGGCAACCCGTCCGAAAACTTTAACGGGCAGGCAATCTGCGCCTGGCTCGAGCCATCGCCCCTGGGCACCTGGCTGACCAGTGCCCGCGCCTTTAACTGCGGATGGGCAACGGCTTCGCTGAGCGTCAGCACAGGTTCAACGCAGGCATCAACCCCGGCAAACAGCTCGCATAATTCCGCGAAACTGCGCTTCTCGAACTCCACTTGCAAGGCCTGCTTAAGCGCCGCCTGCCGCTCTGGCTTCAAGCCCTGCGCGGCCAGCTCCGGGCGCCCCAACGCTTCACACAATTGCTGCATAAACGCCGGCTCCAGGCTGCCCACCGACATCCAGCGCCCATCGCGCGAGCGGTAGTAATCGTAGAAACTCCCGCCATTGAGCACATGGCCTTCCCATTCCGGCTCCGCACCACAGGCGAGATAACCCGCCCCAGCCATGGCATTCAAGCTGAACGAGCAATCGGTCATGCTTACATCCAGGTATTGCCCGACGCCACTTTGCTGGCGGGCGATAACGGCCGCCAGCAACCCCACCACCGCATGCAGCGAACCCCCGCCCACGTCCGCCAACTGCACACCCAACGGCAGCGGCCCGCTGTCCTGGCGCCCGGTATAGCTGGCCACGCCTGCCAGTGCCAGGTAGTTGATATCGTGGCCGGCGCGATCCTTATACGGGCCGGTCTGGCCATAACCGGTGATCGACACATAAATCAGCCGGGGATTAATCGCCTTCAATGCCTCATACCCCAGGCCCAAGCGTTCCATCACGCCGGGGCGAAACTGTTCGAGCACGATGTCGTAGTCTTTGACCAGCGCCCGCACAATCTCCAAGGCCTCGACCTGCTTGAGGTCCAGCGCCAGGCTGCGTTTATTGCGATTGAGGTAGGCATGGCTTGCCGAGGTGCCCTGATCATGGGGCGGCAAGACCCGCAGCATGTCCAGGCGCGTGGGCGATTCGATACGCAGCACCTCGGCGCCCATGTCCGCCAGCATCAACGAAGCAAACGGGCCGGGCAGCAAGGTGGAAAAATCCAGTACTTTGAGGGACGCCAAGGGACCTGACATGGGGACTCCACTTTCGGTTCGAATGCCCACAGACTAGGCAGCCTTGCGCCTACCGGCAATCGTCAGAACGATCACCGACAGTGACCGTTTTGATCACGGCGGGCTTTTTCGCGACGGCGGCTTTATCATTGGCCTACGTTTGCTTGCCGAGTGTTCCATGAAGTTCGCGATTGCCCTGTATTCCGCCGCCCACGCGCCCTCTTCGCGCCGCGCCTTGCTCTTCGCCCAGGCGGCGTTGGCCGGTGGGCATGAGATTGTGCGGTTGTTTTTTTATCAGGATGGCGTTTACAGCGCGTCCAACAACCTCGTAGCGCCCCAAGATGAGCAGGACATTGCCCGCCAATGGCGTGAGTTTGTCAGCACTCATCAGCTCGACGGCGTGGTATGCATCGCCGCCGCCCTGCGTCGTGGCGTGCTCAACAGCGAAGAGGCCACGCGCTATCAACGCAGCGCAGTGAACCTGGATGCACCGTGGACGCTGTCAGGCCTGGGGCAATTGCATGATGCAATCCAGGATGCCGACCGCCTGATCTGTTTTGGAGGGCCGTGAAATGTCCAAATCCTTATTGCTGATCAGCCGTCAGGCGCCGTGGTCCGGGCCGAGCGCACGGGAAGCGCTGGATATCGTGCTGGCGGGTGGCGCCTTTGATCTGCCCATCGGCTTGCTGTTCATGGATGACGGCGTGTTCCAGCTCGCGCCGCACCAGAACGCCAAGGCCGTGCAACAAAAGGACCTCAGTGCCAACCTGCAGGCATTGGAGCTGTTCGGCATCGATGATGTGTTTGTCTGCCGCCACAGCATGGCCGTGCGTGGCTTGACGCCGCCAACCGAAGCGCAACCGTTGAGCAACGACGCTATTTCCCAATTGATTGACCGTTACGACCAGGTAATTACCCTCTGATGTCGACTTTACACGTGGTGTCTCACTCCCCGTTTACCGATAGCCGCCTCGACAGCTGCCTGCGTATCTGCGGCGCCGAGGACGCGATCATGCTGTGCGGCGACGGCGCCTACGGGCTGCACGCCCCAGCCCTGCAAACCAAGGGCGTGAAGGTCTTTGTGCTGGCCGAAGACATGCAGGCGCGCAACCTGCCATTACCGGACTGGGCCGACAGCGTGGACTATCCCGGTTTCGTGCAACTGTCGATCGACTACGACAAGGTCAACACCTGGCTATGAACACCCTGACCGTGGGCGAGCGCCGCCTCGAACTGGACAAAGACGGCTACCTCGTCGACCTGAACGACTGGTCCACCGAGGTGGCCAACGCCCTGGCCACCGCCGAAAACCTGGTATTGACTGCGGCGCACTGGGAAATCCTCGAACTATTGCGCGGCTTTTACGCCGAATTCCAGCTGTCCCCAGCCACGCGCCCGCTGATCAAGTACACCGCCTTGAAGCTAGGCCCGGACAAAGGCAACAGCCTGCACCTCAACCAATTGTTCAACGGCACTCCCGCCAAACTCGCCGCCAAGCTGGCGGGCCTGCCCCGGCCGACGAATTGCTTATGACCGACTTCTCCCCACTGACCCTGCAAACTCCTGCCGAGCACCCATTTGCGCAATTCGTACGCATCCTGGGCAAAGGCAAGCGCGGCGCGCGTAACCTCACCCGCGAAGAAGCCCGCGAAGCCATGGGCATGTTGCTCGACGAAAAAGTCGAAGACACCCAACTGGGCGCCTTCCTGATGCTGCTTCGGCACAAGGAAGAAAGCCCGGAAGAACTCGCCGGCTTCACCGAAGCCGTGCGCGAGCGCCTGGATGCCCCCGCACTGAATGTCGACGTCGACTGGCCCACCTATGCCGGCAAGAAACGCCACCTGCCGTGGTTCCTGCTGGCAGCCAAATGCCTGGCGCAGAACGGTGTGCGCATCCTGATACACGGCGGCGGCGCCCATACGGCGGGCCGGCTATACACCGAGCAGCTGCTGGATACCCTGCACATTCCCCTGTGCCGAAACTGGCAACAGGTCGGTACGGCGTTTGAGCACGCAAACCTCGCATTTATCCCGCTGGGCGACTGGGCACCACAACTGCAACGCATGATCGATTTGCGCAACACCTTGGGTCTTCGCTCGCCGATCCACTCGCTGGCGCGGCTGCTCAACCCGTTGAATGCCCGTTGCGGCTTGCAAAGCATCTTTCATCCGGGCTACCAGGGCGTGCACCGCGATGCCAGCGGGCTGCTCGGGGATAACGTGATTGTGGTGAAAGGCGACGGTGGCGAGATAGAGATCAACCCCGACACTATCAGCCACCTGTACGGCACCACCGGCGGCGAGAGCTGGGATGAAGAATGGCCCGCCCTCTCCGCCCAGCGCCACGTCAAGCCGGCAACGCTGGAGCCTGAGCACTTGAAGGCCGTATGGCGCGGCGATGCAGAGGACAGCTACCCGCAGCTGGCGCTGATCGCCACCATGGCCCTGGCCTTGCGCGGCCTTGACCACCCGCGGGAGCAGGCGTTCGAACTGGCGCAGCAATATTGGGAAGCACGGGATAAATCGATTTAATCGATCATTCATCCGCAGTCTTTGCGCTTTTAGTTCGAACTCATCCCTTTAGACTGGGCTCCAACGCTTATTAGCCAAGGAGCCAGTCATGGGTTTGCTGATCGAAGGACACTGGAAAGACCAGTGGTACGAAAGTAGCGCAGACGGCGCTTTCCAAAGGGAACAGGCACAGCGGCGCCACTGGGTGACCGCCGATGGCCAACCTGGCCCGAGCGGCGAAGGCGGCTTTAAGGCCGAGGCCGGTCGTTATCACCTCTATGTGTCCCTGGCCTGCCCATGGGCGCACCGCACACTGATCCTGCGCAAGCTCAAGGGCCTGGAAAGCCTGATCGATGTGTCCGTAGTCAGCTGGCTGATGCTGGAAAACGGCTGGACCTTCGACAAGGCCCACGGCTCGACCGGCGATAAGCTGGATAATTTCGAATTTATGCACCAACGCTACACCGCCGACACAGCCGACTACACCGGCCGCGTGACCGTGCCGGTCTTGTGGGACAAGAAGCTCAAGCGCATCGTCAGCAATGAATCGGCGGAGATCATCCGCATGTTCAACAGCGCCTTCAACGGACTGACTGGCAATACCCTGGATTTCTATCCCGAGTCCCTACGTACAACCATCGATGAGCTGAACGAGCGGATCTATCCGGCCGTGAACAATGGCGTGTACCGCGCAGGTTTTGCCACCTCACAAAAAGCGTATGAAAGCGCGTTTGATGATGTGTTTGCTGAACTGGACCATCTGGAACAGCACTTGGGCGACCATCGCTACCTGGCCGGCGAGTACCTGACCGAAGCGGATGTGCGGTTGTTCACCACGTTGATTCGTTTTGATGCGGTGTATTACAGCCACTTCAAATGCAATCTGCGGCGGATTGCGGATTATCCGAATCTGTCGAATTGGCTGAGGGAAATGTTTCAGTGGCCGGGGGTGGCCGAGACGGTGGATTTTGAGCACATCAAGGGGCATTACTATGCCAGTCACCGCACGATCAACCCGACGGGGGTTGTGCCAAAGGGGCCGTTGCAAAGGTTTGATGCTGGGCATGATCGCCAGCGGTTGAGTGGCGAAGGCGTCTGGCGCTGATTCAGGAAATGCGCTGTGTGTGATGGCCTCATCGAGAGCAAGCCCCCTTCCACATTTGGAACTGTGAATACAGTAAAAATATGGAAGGGGGCTTGCTCCCGATGTTTTTAAAAGGCTCAGACCTGAGACTGGGCGCCTTCAAACCACTTCAGCTTCTCACGCAACATCACCACCTCACCCACGATCACCAGCGTCGGCGCATGCACTTCATGCTCCGCCACCATGCGCGGCAAGTCCGCCAGCGTGCCGGTGAACACGCGCTGGTTGGAGGTGGTGCCCTGCTGGATTAACGCCGCCGGGGTATCAGAAGCACGGCCATGCTTGATCAGTTGCTCGCAGATAATCGGCAAGCCAATCAAGCCCATGTAGAACACTAGGGTTTGCGACGGCCCCACGAGATCACTCCAAGGCAGGTCCGACGTCCCGTTCTTCAAATGCCCGGTGATAAAGCGTACTGACTGCGCATAGTCACGGTGAGTCAGCGGAATACCCGCATAGGCCGCGCAGCCGCTGGCCGCCGTGATTCCTGGTACCACCTGGAACGGGATGCCATGGGCCGCCAGCTCTTCGATCTCTTCACCACCACGCCCGAAGATGAACGGATCGCCACCCTTGAGGCGCAGCACGCGCTTGCCTTGCTTGGCCAGGTCCACCAGTTGCTGGTTGATCTGGTCCTGCGGCACGGCATGGTCTGCGCGACGCTTGCCGACATACACACGTTCGGCATCGCGGCGGCACAGGTCAAGAATCGCCGGGGCGACCAAGCGGTCATAGAGCACCACGTCCGCTTGCTGCATCAGACGCAGCGCGCGGAAGGTCAACAGGTCGGGATCGCCCGGGCCTGCGCCCACCAGGTAGACCTCACCCGGCGCATACGGCGGTGCGCCGTTGACCTTTTCAATCAGTAGACGCTCAGCCTCATCACCCTGCCCGGCCAACTGGCGGTCGGCAATCGGGCCCTGGAACACTTCTTCCCAGAACGCACGACGTTGCTGCACATCCGGATACAAGCCTTTGACCTGGGCACGAAAACGCGCCGCTAACCCCGCCAACTGGCCATAGGTGGACGGAATCCAGGTTTCCAGCTTGGCGCGGATCAAGCGTGCCAGCACCGGCGCATCGCCGCCGCTGGACACCGCAATCACCAAGGGAGAGCGGTCGACAATTGCCGGGAAGATCACACTGCACAAGGCCGGCGCGTCCACCACATTGACCGGTACACAGCGACGCTTGGCATCACTGGACACTTGCGCATTCAGTGGCTCGTCGTCGGTGGCGGCGATGATCAGGGTGCAACCGTCAAGGTCGGCCTCCTGATAACCGCGCACAATCAGTTCCCCGCCACTGCCCAGTACCAATTCACGCAACTGGTCTTCGATCTGAGGAGCAACCACCCGCAACACCGCACCGGCGTCGGCCAGCAGCCGGGATTTGCGCAACGCAATCTCCCCGCCACCGACGACCAACACACGACTGCCGCGCAGGTTATGAAACAGCGGCAGAAATTCCATTTAGCCGATGACCTCAACGCCCGCCATGTAAGGCTTGAGCACTTCAGGTACGCGGATAGAACCGTCAGCCTGCTGGTAGTTTTCCAGCACGGCAACCAGGGTACGACCTACAGCCAGGCCCGAACCGTTGAGGGTGTGCACCAGTTCCGGCTTGCCGGTTTCCGGGTTACGGAAACGCGCCTGCATACGACGGGCCTGGAAATCACCGCAGTTGGAGCACGACGAGATCTCGCGGTACTTATCCTGGCTCGGCACCCAAACTTCCAGATCGTAGGTCTTCACGGCACTGAAACCCATGTCGCCGGTGCACAGAGCCAGCACTCGGTACGGCAGCTCCAGCAGTTGCAGCACGCGTTCGGCGTTGGCGGTCAGGCCTTCCAGGGCTTCCATGGAGGTCGACGGCTCAACTACTTGCACCATCTCCACCTTGTCGAACTGGTGCTGGCGGATCATGCCGCGGGTGTCACGACCCGATGCACCGGCTTCACTGCGGAAGCACGGGCTGTGGGCCACGAACTTGAGTGGAAGTTGCTTGGCATCGAGGATCTCGCCAGCGACGATGTTGGTCAGCGACACTTCAGCAGTCGGGATCAGGTACAGATCGGCTTCACCATCGCGGCTGATCTTGAACAGGTCTTCTTCGAACTTCGGCAACTGGCTGGTACCCATCAGCGCCGGACCTTGAACCAGGTACGGGGTGTAGGCCTCTTCGTAGCCGTGCTCGCCGGTGTGCAGGTTGATCATGAATTGCGCCAAGGCACGGTGCATGCGCGCAATCGGACCGCGCAGCAACGCAAAGCGCGCGCCGGACATCTTGGCGGCGGTTTCGAAATCCAGGCCACCGGTCAATTCGCCCAGGGCGACGTGGTCCTTGATCTCGAAATCAAAGGCTTTTGGCGTGCCCCAGCGGCGCACTTCGACGTTGCCGTCTTCGTCTTCGCCAACGGGCACAGACTCGTGCGGAATGTTGGGGATGCCCAGCAGGATCGAATCCAGCTCGGATTGGATCTTGTCCAGCTCGACCTTGCCGTCGGACAGCTCGGTGCCCATACGCTCGACGTCCGCCATCAGCGGCGCGATGTCTTCGCCGCGCTGCTTGGCCTGACCGATGGATTTGGAACGCGCATTACGCTCAGCCTGCAGTGCTTCGGTGCGGGTCTGGACGGTCTTGCGCTGTTCTTCCA
>PJQF01000046.1_pt1 | contig 85691 bp, 77 predicted proteins | sample 1503741 | NCBI WGS metagenome assembly PJQF01 (sample SAMN07775949, study PRJNA414020) | Biofilm metagenome, whole genome shotgun sequencing project. | isolation source: biomolecule (vanillin) treated reverse osmosis membrane biofilm | place: India: Nagpur | collected 2017-03-21
GATTTTTTTAAACGACTTAAAGTGTGCCAGCAGTTTATCGGCTGTCTTTTTACCGATGCCCGGAATGTTTTCCAATTCCGTAACAAAAGTCGAGTTGCTGCGCTTTAGTCGGTGAAAGGTAATTCCAAATCGGTGTGCTTCATCGCGGATGCGTTGAATCAACATCAAGCCGGGCGATTTTTTGCTGATCAAAAGGGGCAATGGATCTTCCGGATAATAAATTTCTTCCAACCGCTTGGCGATGCCTACAATCGGAATTTTGCCATACAAGCCCAACTCCTGTAATGCTTCGCACGCACTGCTCAACTGGCCTTTGCCACCGTCCACAATAATCAAGTGCGGATATTCACCTTGCTCTTCCATGATCCGCTTGTAGCGCCTGCCTACAATCTCTTTCATGGAAGCAAAGTCGTTGGGGCCCACTACGGTTTTGATATTGAAATGGCGGTAGCCTTTTTTGTCCGGCTTGCCATCCACAAAGCGGACCATCGAAGCAACCGGATTGGTTCCTTGAAAGTTGGAGTTGTCAAAGCACTCAATGATTTTTGGATATTGAATAAGGCGCAGGTTTTCTTGCAAGATGTGCAGCACTTCATTCTTTTTGGTCTTGCGCTCTTCCTGATTGATTTCACGCTCTCGCTTCAAGTACAATGCATTCTTCAACGAGAGATCCACCAGTTTCTTTTTATCGCCAATGATCGGTACTACATTCTCGAATGCTTCCGACTTCACACTCAAAGCTACATTCGTATAAACCTCCGGGTTGTTGCTGTGGTATTCCGTTCGCAACTCTTCTACCGCTAAATTCAAAATCTCATCATCCGATTCATCGAGCTTTTTCTTGATCTCCAGATTTTTTGAAAAGATGATGGAGCCTTCTTTGATTTGCAAGTAGTTGATGTACGCAAAGGTTTCGCTGCTGGCGATTGTTACCACATCAATGTCGGTGAGTTTGCGATTCACGACCAGCGATTTGCTCTGGAAGTTTTCCAGTTTCTCTAACTTGAATTTATAAAAAGCTGCTTTTTCAAACTCGAGCTTCTCAGCCGATTGCTTCATCTGATCGGCAAAATAATCTTCCACTATGCTGAGATTGCCTTTCAACACATGGCGCGCTTGCGCGATTTCTTCTAAGTAAGCTTGCTCTTCTTGCTTTCCTTCGCAAGGGCCTTTGCAATTACCAATGTGGTATTCCAGGCACACTTTGAATTTTTTCTCTTCGATGTTTTCCGCAGAAAGCAATAACGAACAGGTTCGTATCGAGTACAATTGTCTCACCAACTCCAACACACTATTCATCGAGCCAACACTGGAGTAGGGACCAAAATATTCACCTTGCTTCGGAATGTATTTTCGGGTGGAGATAATCCGCGGAAAGCGTTCTTTTAAAATGCAGAGGTATGGAAACGTTTTGTCATCCTTCAGCAAGATGTTGTACTTCGGCTGATTCTGTTTGATCAGATTGTTCTCGAGCAACAATGCATCAAATTCGGTGTTGGCTAACGTAAACTCCATCCGGTGGATTTCAGACACCAACTTTTCGGTTTTACGATTGTATTGCGATTGCTTGTTGAAGTAACTGCTGACCCGCTTCTTCAGGCTTTTGGCTTTGCCAACATAGATCAACACATCTTCTTTGTTGTAATACCGATAAACACCGGGGGAATCGGGCAGCGAAGCAACTTGATCTTTCAGCATGTGTGTGGCGCAAACGAGCGACTCGCAGGTTAACTCCTAATTTTTAATATCCCACTCTTCTTCGTCCTGTACTTTGACCGAATCCGATACTTGCGTGAATTTACCGCAGTCAAATGAAACGTCTACCCCATTGGAAGGACGCTTGAAGAATCCTTTCGTCACACCTGATTTAGGATCAGCATAGGTTTTCACCATGTACTTATCCCAAATAGGGCGAGCGGTGCGGCTACCTTGTCCAAAATCCCACGAGGGGAAGTGCACAGCACGCTCATCGCCACCTACCCACACACCTGTTACTAAGTTGTGCGTTACGCCCATATACCAACCATCCGATGCATCGTTGGTGGTTCCGGTTTTTCCCCCCACCTCGTTGTCTTGCAAGATGACGGGACTTAATCCGCGCGATGAACCACCTTGTTCTTCCACACCACCTTTCAACATATAAATCATGCGGAAGGCTGTTTGTTCATCGATGGCCTGTTTGGTTTTGGGAACAAAGTTTTCGATCACGTTTCCATTTTTATCTTCAATGCGCGAGATGAAAAATGGTTGTGTGTTGATACCACCATTGACGAAGGTACTGTAAGCACCCACCATCTCAAACAACGAAACATCGCTGGTGCCAAGACATAGGGATGGCACCGCATCTAAATGACTTTCGATACCCATGCGGTGTGCAAACTCAACCACATTCTCTTCACCTAGTTCTTTCATCAGCTGTGCAGAGATAGCATTTACCGATTGTGCCATAGCTTGACGGATCGTCATCTCTTTCCCTGAACCTCTGGTTCCATTAGAGTTCATGGGGTACCAAGGTGGTTGGCCGGGAATGGTAAATTGAGGAGAGATGTCTTTCATCTTGTAGCAAGGAGAGTAATTGTTTTCCATTGCCAAGCCATAGATAAATGCTTTGAACGTAGAGCCCGGCTGGCGCTTACCTTGGCGCACGTGATCGAACTTAAAATACTTGTGATTGAAACCACCTACCCATGCTTTGATGTGACCGGTGTTCGGATCCATGGACATCAAGCCGGTTTGTAAAAAGCGTTTGTAATAATTGAGCGAGTCGAAACTGCTGAAGGTGGTATCACGCTCTCCATCCCAAGTGAAAATCGTCATTGGCTTTTTCAGCTTGAGCATGATTTTCAGTGAGTCTGAGTTTTCTCCATACTTCTCCACATACATTTTGTAGGCGTCACTTTGCTTAATGCGTTTTTGCAGAAAGTCTTTGATCTCTGCACCATTTTCATCTACCCACGGGTTGCGGTTTCTTCTCTTCCATTCGCTGAAAAACTTTCCTTGCAAATCTTTCATGTGTTCACTCACCGCCTCTTCCGCATATTTTTGCAAGCGACTGTCGATGGTAGTATAAATTTTTAAACCGGAGTTGTAAAGGTCAATGCCTTTGTCGTTGCAATATTTGGTCAAGTAATTTTGCAATACCGTGCGGAAGTAAGTAGCCAATCCTTCGTTTTGGTTTTGAACGTTGTATGTCAGCTCGATCGGCAAAGACTTAATAGAGTCAAATTGAGCTCTGGTTTTAATCTTGTAGCCTTTCTTATAGATTTTGTACAATACTTCGTTTCGTACTTGAGTAGCATTGTTTGGATTTCGTTTTGGATTGTAAAACGAAGGCGCTTGCAACATACCTACTAACACAGCCGATTCCTGAAGATTCAGACTATCGGGGCTCTTGTTAAAATAAGTTTCGGCAGCCACTTTGATTCCAAAACTATTGCTGCTGAAATCACACGTGTTTAAATACATCGCGATGATTTCCTTCTTGGTGAAATTCTCTTCCAGATTGACAGCAATGATCCACTCTTTTGTTTTTTGAATGATCCTGCGCGGATATTTTCCAAGCTTCGCTAATGTGCCATCCAATCCTTTTTCAGGATTGATGGTGTACAAATTTTTAGCCAACTGCTGGGTGATTGTACTGCCACCGCCAGCAGGGTTGAATGTAACTAAACCTTTAATAACCCGAAAGAATGCAGGAAGATCTAAACCGGAGTGCTCGTAAAATCGGTGGTCTTCAGAGATCAACAACGTATTCACTAAGTCATCCGACAATTCTTCATAATGTACCTGACTGCGGTTGTAGCGAAAGTATCTTCCTAATGAAACGCCATCGGCTGATAGAATCTCAGATGATAAATCGTTATCCGGATTTTCAATTTCTGCCAAACTGGGCATGCCCCCGAATAAGCCAAACAGGTCTACCTTTACACTTAAGATGTAAAGCGGCAAGCCGAGCATAAAGCACAGGAAAAGAATCCAGATGTACTTAATGGCCTTGGGTATCCAAGTCTTTTTTACCCGAAGGAATTTATTGACTTTGCTTTTGATAGTTCCGATCGAAGAAGGTGAGGTACTCATCCAGCGCTTTGGTTCTGTAAAAAGTTTGGAAATTATCTTTGGTAATTACAAAATTATAGAATTTATAATTGGAAAACGGCTTTGCGTTGGCCAGTTGAGCGAGAAATTTGTCAAAATAACTTAGGGCGGTTTCGCGATCCGCAAATTCCACGGTCATGGTAAGCGTTTTATCATCCGTTAAGGCCAGATTGCTGGTGGTTAACTTCAAGTTTTTCCATTGGCCGCTGTTGAATTGATCCAGCGCATCAGCTACCGGGTTGGTAATCCGGTCGCTACTCTTGTAAACGACTACAAAATAATGTGGGCCGGTCGTGGTTGTACTGTATTGAATTCCCTTGGCCCGTTCCAGTTTGTCCAACAATGCTTTTGAGGAGGCGAGCAATTCTTCTGCGTAAGCTTTTATAGGCTCGCTCGGATATTTCTTAATAAAGCTTTCCAACTCAAATTGATATTTGGCTACGTCTTCGGTTCTACCGGTGATCAAAACTTTTAACAATTCAAGCTGAGGGGTAAAATTGGTTTCACCCACCTGCACCGCCTGCTCTACTTTATCTTGCGCGGCCCGCAAATTGTTCTTTTGGAAGAGGGCGTACGCTTCCTTGTAAATCAGTTTTTGCTTCTCCGCTGCCACACTCGTTTCTTTCAGGTAGTTTGGATTGATGAGTATTTTGGCAAACGTGGAGTTGGGATGTTCTTTCTTTAAAAGATCTGCATACATGGCGGCCTTCACGGGGTCGGTCTCCTTATAGATCAGGTATAATTTGTAAAGTGACTCAGCTTCCAGTTCCGATTCCGGAAAACGATCCAACAACTTTTGATACGAGTCGGCTGCGTTTAGGCGATCTTCCAGATTGAAGTAATAAAGGTCACCTAATTTAAAGTAGGCATTTTCAATTTTTGCCAGCAACTCACTTTTTTGCCTTTCGGTGTAGGGCAGTGACTTCAAAAGTTTGCCTGCCTCATCTACTTTGGTGACAGGTGCACTTTCGGCTACGGGAGTTGGTTTAGTGGTAACTTCAACAGGTTTTGTTTCAGCCACCGGTCGATCGCTGATCACATTCGATTTGTTGGATCTTCGCCAGTTGTCTTCCAATGGGATGTTTCCCCAAATGCGCTGAAACTCGGTTTGTCCGGATGCTACCAGCGCACTGTTTCCAAAATACCAATCGCTGGTGGTGGTTGATTCGTTGTTGTTGAAGGCAGAATTTTGAATGGAAGAAGATCCCGATCCGGAGTCGCTTCTCTTTTTTCTTTTTTTCGCAGATGCGATTTTTTTGTCTCGGGCAGCGAAGGCCGAATCCAATTGCTTCCGCAACAGGGTCGTGTCCATCGCGGAGAGTCGCAGCAGGCTGTCGTTGACGGTGATGGTTTCGGTGTACGTGACAAATTGCCCCAATACTTCTTGTCTTTTTTTAATGGCGTTGTAGTTTTCAAATTCTTTGGGCAGTGTCATGATGGCGCTATCGTAATACAATTTTGCCTGGGAATATTTCTTCAGCGAATCAAAGTTGAGTTGACCTATCCGTAAAAAGGACTGCCCTTGGATGCGCTTGCTGGTGCCTGCGTGAGCGGCCAGTTTATATTTTACAATGGCTTCCGGCACAAAACCTTGCTTGCGTTCAAACTCACCATATTCAAAATAGATTTTGTCTTTGAACTCCTGATTTTTGGCGTCCGCTAACAATTTTTCAAACTGCTTGCGCACCAATTTCGAATCGCGCTTGTCTTGAATATTGGCTACCTGAGCCATATTCAATCGGGCATAAAAATCAATTTCATACTCCGGATTGGTAGTAAGGCATTTGCGATAAAAGTTGTAAGCCTCTGCATTGAAGCCCAGCTTTTGATAAACCTGTCCGATAATAAAGTAAATGCGTCCCTTGCGATCTTTTCGAACCAATAAAGAATCGGCCAAAGAAAGATTTTGTACCATGTTGTTGTAATCATGGCGCAGCTGGTAGAGATACGCTTTTTCAAGAAATAGTTTTTTTGAATTCTCCTTGCTCAGCTTTTCTTTTTCCAGAAAGCGAAATACTTCATCGGCCCGCTCATAGTCTCCTTGCTCGGTAAAGGTGCGCAATAAATGCAATAGCGCGGTGTGTCGCGTATCGGGTGAGGGGCTTTTGGTATTGACAAATTTGAACGTGAGAATAGCGTTTTGAAAATCGCACGCGTACAATCGTGCCAGCCCCACCATAATATAATTGTCATCTACCCATTTACTGTTGGGATGACGTTGAATGGAGATGGAGGCCATCTTTATGATTTCCTCTGTATCTTTTACATAGGTCTTCGCATTCGTAGTATCGAGTCCGGCAAAAAGTCGCAAGATTTCAGTGGGGTCATCATCCAGCGTTTTAGCGATGAGCTTTTCTACTTCCAGTGCCTTTTCGCGGGCGTAATAGTATCCGTTGTATTGAGCGGTTACATTATGAAAGATGTTGCTGGTGATGGTGTTTTGTTCAACCGAGCATCCGGCCAATAAAAGCAGCACACCAAAGCACACCATGGTTTTGTAACGCCATTGCATGCGGATTATCCACTTGAATCGGGTAAGAGCTAAAACGGTCATTAACGGACTATAACGAGAAACAATTCGAACTTAGTATAATGTGGAAAAGTCAACACACATACCTGTAAAAGTAAAAAACACCCGGCAATAAATAAGCACTTGATTCACCGGTTAGCGAGTTCAAATCAGCTTCATCCATTGTTTTGGCAATACCACCTCAACTTATTGCAATGAATTGGAAGTATTGGCTAATTTTACCGCAAATTTTACTTTTTTGAAACCGAAGAAAACCCTTTCTGAACGCCTCACCAACAAATATCAGTTGGTGATACGCAACGAAGATAACCTGGCCGAAAAGACCTCGATTGGTTTTACGTATGCCAAGTTATTGGTTGTAGCCGCAGCCATCTTCTTATTTATTTTCGTGGGAAGCCTTTTCTTATCAAAAACATTGTTGGCAAAATGGTTTGACCCAAAGTATGAGCAAACCGAGCAAAACAAAAAGCTCTATGCACTGGCACTCAAGGTCGATTCGCTTTCGGTGGAGGTAGATCATAAAGACCAGTTCATTCAAAATTTACAGCGCATTTTGCGTGGCGATACTTCTTCCGGCTTTGTCGATCCGGCCAAATTATTGAACGTAAGCACAGAAACGGTCAAGCCAACCGGAAGTCTTCAATTAGCAGCGTCTGATTCACAATTCAGAAAAGAGTTTGAGCAAACAGAATATTCGTTGGTGTCGCTCAACGAGCGCAAATACCGCGACTTACAAGGATTCTTTTTCTTTACGCCCATCAATGGCTTCATTAGCGATAAGTATGATACCAAAAAAGCACACTTTGGTGTAGATGTAGTGGCTAAAACAAATGAGCCCGTAAAAGCGGTAGCAGATGGAACGGTGATTATGGCTTCGTGGACACAAGATGCAGGTTATGTGATTGCGGTACAGCACCGTGGCAACCTGATTTCAGTCTACAAGCACAATGCAGGATTATTGAAAAAAGTTGGTAATTTTGTCAACGCAGGAGATATTATCTCTATCGTTGGCAATAGTGGCGAGATGACGGACGGCCCCCATTTACATTTTGAATTGTGGCACAACGGCAACTCATTAAATCCGGAAGAATTTGTAACATTTTAAACAACACGCCATGTTAACTTCGAAAGAACAAAAGCGAGCAGCAGATGAGATCAGTAACTCTAGCAATGTTATTGGCAAGGGCACCATTTTAGAAGGCAATATTGAAACTTATGGTAACATCCGCATTGAGGGTAGAATCATTGGTAACATTAAATCCAAATCAAAGGTGGCATTGGGTAATTCCAGCCATGTAGAAGGTAACATCACCGCACAGAATGCCGACATTGAAGGCGAAGTAAAAGGGAAAGTAGATATTTCAGAAATGTTGGTGTTGAAGTCTACCGCAGTAATCAATGGAGACATCAGCACCGGAAAGCTGGTTGTAGAAAGTGGTGCGGTATTCAACGGAAGTTGCAAAATGGGCGCAGCCGTAAAAGATATTAAGTTGAGTGAGAATGGTGTTCGGTCACACGCGCAAGAAGCCAGACTCAACTAAGATGATTTAATCATGATATGAGAACCGTAGGTGAATCACCTGCGGTTTTTTTTTGATAGCCATGCCCGAACTACCCGATAATAAGTTTTTAAAATACAGCAGCCTTGGCTTGCAATTGCTTGCTACCATCGGGGCAGCCGGATGGATTGGCTTTGAGATCGATTCGTATTTCCATTTCAGTTTTCCTGTATTTTTGTTGGGACTCATACTCATTGCTTTTGTTGGAATGATGTACAAACTGTATCGCTCATTGAATGAATAGTACGTATCGTTTTTTGGTGGGATTGATTGGACTGGCGGCAGTAGAATTGTCCGCCACGTTATTTTTAGTTAAGTCGGGTGCGATCACATCTCCCAGTTTCGGGAATGCCACTACCATGGTGTTGACGTTGAGCACGGCCATTATCTTTTTTTTCCTGCAGCGAACTAATCCCGGTCAGCCGCTCGACTTTGTGCGCAACTTTATGCTCACTTTGGTATTGAAAATCATATTAGGTGGATGCTATGTATTTGTGATTTTGCGCCTTGATCCGGCAGGAGCCAACACGAATGTCGCTTTCTTTATCGTAAGCTATATTTTGTTCACTGCGTATGAAATTGCTTGGTTTGCAATCCAAAAAAATGCCGAGTGATTCACTAGTTTCATAACCATTAAACATTGTACCATGCGCATAAAAATTTGTTTTTTGATCGCAGCACTTTCTGCCACCTCCGTAGTGGCACAGTTGCCTGATCCGGCTACGATCGATATCATCCGCGACAAGTGGGGGGTGCCGCACATTGCTGCGAAGACCGATGCAGGTGTAGCGTATGGTTTGGCGTGGGCCAATGCCGAAGATGATTTTAAAACCATTCAACAAGGTTTTTTGGCAGGCAAAGCTATGCTGGGAGTTTATTCCGGTAAGTCCGGTGCCACCGTTGATTTTGTTGTGCAGTTTCTACAATGTCGCAAGATTGTAGATGAGCGCTATGACAAAGATATTTCTCCTGATTATAAATTGATTTTAGAAAGTTATGCTGCGGGCATCAACGCGTACGCGAATGAGCATCCGCACGAAGTGTTGGTGAAAAATCTTTTTCCGGTGACACCGAAAGATATGCTGACGTATTCTGTTTTGCAGTTGGCCATTTCCAGCGGTGCGGATAAGGCGCTCCGCGAAATTACAGGAGGTACAGTGCCATTGGCGACCGGCTTTGCTCCGGGCGGTTCGAATGGGTATGCGTTCAATTCCAAGAAGACAAAAGATGGCAATGTATATCTGGCGATTAACTCGCATCAACCATTGGAAGGACCAGTTGCGTGGTATGAAGCACACCTGATGAGTGAAGAAGGCTGGAATATTTTAGGTGCGTTGTTTCCGGGGGCACCGAGCATTTTGCATGGATGCAATGAAAATTTAGGTTGGGCACACACGGTCAACAATCCGGATAAGTTGGATGTGTATCAACTGGAAATCAATCCGGCTAACGAAAATCAATATAAGTTAGATGACCATTGGGAGACCTTGGAAGAAACCACCATCAAGCTAAAAGTTAAAGTGATGGGGATTCACCTTACCGTGAAGCGAAAAATTTGGAATAGTAAATTTGGCCCCACACTTGTAACGAAGAAGGGAACCTTTGCGATTCGAACCGGAGCGCTGATGGAAATTCGCGCACTGGAGCAATGGTATCGCATGAACAAAGCAAGAAATTTTACGGAGTTCAAACGCGCTCTTTCCATGGGAGCCATCTCCGGCTACAATATTATTTATGCCGATAAGTACGATACGATCTATTATATCAGTAACGGAAAAATTCCGGTGCGCAAAGCAGGGTACGATTGGAATGCAACGGTGCCCGGTAATACATCTCAAACTTTGTGGAATGAATTTTATGCGGTCGATCAGCTGCCGCAGTTGGTGAATCCGGCCTCCGGTTATTTGTACAACAGCAATCACTCGCCTTTCAATGCCACTGCGGAGGCGAATAATATTTCAGCCGGTAATTACAATGACAAAGCGATGGGGTATGAAACTCATGACAACAATCGCAACAAGCGATTCATGGAATTGATAGCACAATATCCGCAGGTGAGTTATGAAGATTTTAAGCGCATCAAATACGATTTGCAGTTGCCGCAAAAGTTGGCATACCAAACCGATGCCAACGCGTTGTTTCAACTTTCTCCAATCGATTTACCCGATCACCAGGAAGTGATTCAGAATTTGATTTCGTGGGATCGCAAAGCAACGATCGAAAGTAAAGGCGCAGCGATTTTCGCGATCATCTATTATCAAGTGGTGAATGAACAAGCAGGAGGCGCTACTTACCGCACCTTGTCCAAACAAAAATGTTTAGAGTTGATTGCGTTCGCTAAGAAGTACATGCTCGAAAATTTTGGACGTGCCAATATTACAATGGGAGAATATCAAAAATTGGTGCGCGGAGATAAGCGTGTTTCATTACCGGGTTTGCCTGATGTTATTGCGGCTATGCACTCCGTACCCGACCAGCATGGCACCATGCGTGGCAACCAAGGTGAATCGTATATTGAGTTGGTGAAGTTTACGCCAGCCGGCCCTGAAATCGAAACCATTCACTGCTACGGTGCTTCCAACAATCCTGATAGTGAACACTATAATGATCAAATGAATTTATTTGTGGAGCAAAAGACAAAACCCATGACACTCAACAAAGAGAAAGTGTACCAGGAGGCGAAGCGGATTTATCATCCGAAGTAATACTTGGTGCAACTTTGTGATCCTTTGTGTGGCTTTGTGGAGAAATGTGGTCGCTGCGAAAAGTTGTAAGAAGTTTACTTTACTTTCTTTTCTTTTCTTCGATACAGAGTAGCATAACTTCCGGTGGAAACAAAGGCAATTTTAAATTTCAATTTTTCATTATTGATGTAGATGTTCAATTGAAATTCGGTCGAATCAAAATCAAACTTAAATCTACCAATCAGGCTGTCTTTATTTTGCTTAGTGAAGTGCTTAACAATTTTTAAAGTGTCATCTTGAAAAGCCAAGATGGTAAAATCCTTTTTAATAGAATCCAATGGATATCTTGGTTTTAGTAATGCCAGATTCGTTTCCCTAAGTAAACTATTCACGGTTACCTCTGTTTCGGACAACCAAATGGATTTATTTGGTTTACTATAGAACAATGTTTGGCCGTTGCAAACAAAACTAATATGACCAAGTAAGATGATAAAAAATAAGCGCTTCATTTTACTAACGAGATAAATTGAGATTAATGTGATGGATTCTTCAATCTAATTAATAAAGTCCATATTCATCTAATGAATTGTTTACTATTAACATCCAACAATTCAATGGAATATGTGGATATGTCAAGACCCAACGGATTTACTGTTTGATTAATAAAACCAACTAACAGTTTCATTGAATCCCTTTCGGTTTGCGAAAGCGAATCTTGAATACCTCGCAATATTCCTCACTCTTTGTGCCAAACAAAGCCTTTACTTTTTGTCGGGCGGCATTGCCAATGGCGCGCAGGCATTTAGCGCCTACGTAGAGTGTCGTATCTCTTTCTCTTCTGGCTACACTCCAGATTGTAGTCGCGTTGATTACCCGGGTGTTGGCTTCACGCAATTCCTTCAATTTAAAAGAGAGGCTGGCGACAGACAGTTCTTCCGTTTCAGGTTGATAAGCAGGTTCGGATGCTACCAATAATATCAGCTCTTCAAAGTGTTGCGCCATCATAGCAAAGTCCAGTCCACGCGCCTTGCGTACTTTTGGTGTTGCTGCAGTTTCTGTTGAAGCATTCACTTCGGTTGAATGACTCTGTGGACGATAACCTTGCAATTTGCGCACGATGGTTTGTGCATCGTCTTCGGTTTGTGGCAACGCTCCGCTCGCCTTCAATTCCCCTACGATGCGCACGGCCCATTTGCTCAGCCCATCATAGGCTACTGCTCGCAAATTTGTCTGATTGTTGAAATCCGTTTTTGCCTGGCTGCAGCGGTTCATCAACAGCCTGCCTTCTTCCAGTAGTTTTAACATGCTATCGGTGCGGAGTTTTTCTTGAGCAGGATTGTACTTACTACCGAAACCTGCGCAGAAGACCGTGAGTCTTTCAAAGGCTGGCGGGTAGGAGATGAAAGATTGTGCAAATGAAATAGCCTTTGTGTAAGCTCAACACTTAAAATCCCCGATTACCACTTACTCTTACTGGTAATCATTTACTTTCTTACTAACTTCACTTTTATAAAGACTATTTCAAAATGAAGAAGATTACAGTTCTATCCATTAGTTTACTCCTTTTCTTTTCATGTAATCAAAAACAACAGCAGCCGGTTGCCGATGCGAAGCCGTTTTTAGATTCGCTTTCGCGCGATACGTTTGGATTCTTTTGGGATCTGGCGGATTCAACTACCGGCAATTTGCCCGATCGCTGGCCAACGCCTTCATTTTCGAGTATTGCCTCTACTGGCTTCGGCCTTACTGCGTATTTAATTGGCGTAGAGCGAGGCTATATCACACGCGATCAGGCGGCCGAACGTGTGCTGAAGACGCTTCTATTTTTTTATCAGTCGCCCAAAGGAGATGCACCAACAAGCATAACCGGCTATAAAGGATTTTTCTACCACTTTATTGATATGACTAAGGGTGATCGGTATCGCGATGTAGAACTTTCTACCATCGACACGGGCTTGTTGATGATGGGCATTCTTTCGTGCCAAACCTATTTCGATGGTGACAGTGAGACCGAGAAAAAAATCAGAGATACAGCCGATGCACTCTATCAGGCAGTGGAGTGGGACTGGGCGATGAATGGCCAAGCGGTGATGAGCATGGGCTGGAAACCCGAGTCAGGTTTTCTGAACGCTACGTGGAAGGGCTATAACGAAGCCATGATCTTGTATGTGTTAGGTTTAGCATCGCCAACGCACCCGGTACCTGCTTCGGCATGGAAAGCGTGGACAGAAACGTATCAATGGGGCAAATACTATAATCAGGAACATATCAACTTCGGCCCTTTGTTTGGACATCAGTATTCACATGTGTGGATCGACTTCCGCGGCATTCAAGATGATTACACAAAAAGCAAAGGCATCGATTACTTCGAAAACTCACGCAGAGCCACCTATGCGAACCGTGCCTATTGTATCAATAACCCGGCTGCCTACGTTGGTTACAATGAAAACATTTGGGGTCTTACCGCCTGCGATGGTCCCGGCAATCAAGGTAAAATCAATATCAACATAAGTTTTGATGGATACAGCGCACGCGGAGCGGCCGAGTGGTACGTACAAGATGACGGAACCATTGCACCTACCGCAGTGGGTGGCTCAATCCCGTTTGCTCCTGAAATCTGTATACCGGCATTGCAGCAAATGAAACGGCAATTCGGAAACAAACTCTACAAACAATATGGTTTTGTGGATGCGTTTAACCTTACTATCCAGCGCGAAGGTGGTGTGAACGAATGGTTTGATGTAGATTATTTGGGCATTGATCAGGGCCCGATTATCATTCAGTTAGAAAATCACCAAACCGGTTTCGTGTGGGATTTGATGAAAAAAAATAAGTATGTGGTGGAAGGTTTGAAGAAAGCAGGCTTTCAGGGAGGTTGGTTGAAGTAACTAGGGGTTAACAAGAACCATGAAAATTTCCGCATTACTACTAGGGCTTTTACTAACGATCTCCGTGCAGGCTCAACAGCCGGTAGAAGTGGACGACCGCATTGAAGAGCGTAACTTCATGCCCTATGAGTTGATGTATTATAAAGACCTGACCAACGCAGTCACCTTCGAGCAGATTTCTTCGCCTGCTTTTTCGACCAAATTCCAACAACATACCGATTACCGCAACAAAGACTTTGTGCCCAATGCCTCGTATTGGGTGCGCTTGCCGATTCGCCATGTGTCACAAACACAAAAGGCATGGTTACTCGAGTTTTATGATCAAACCATTGACCATATCGATGCCTACGTGCCACAAGCGAATGGCACGTATCAATTGGTGAAGCTGGGCGATGAGCAGCCGTTTAGCAAGCGACTGTTTCGTCACAAAAACTTTGAGTTGATGCTGAACATGAAGAGCGATACCGTCATGTTCTATTACTTTAAAGTGCAATCCCACGATTTTGCCGACATCCGCATCGCCTTCCGCTCCACCAATCGGTTTATCTACTATTCATTGAATGAGTACTTTCTGTTTGGCACTTTCTATGGCATGATCTTAATCATCGCCCTGTATAATTTCCTCACCTTTCTGGCCATCCGCGAAATCAAATACATCTACTACATCTTCTATATTATTAGTGTGGCCTTGTATGCCATGAGTCTGGATGGTATAGGCTTTCAATACCTGTGGCCCGATCAGCCGGAGTATAATGCCTATGCCACCGGAATCACATTATATATGGTGATATTGTGGTCGCTCATCTTCACGAGACGCTTTTTAAGTTTGCCGGCCAATGGGCCCACCTTAAATACCATTTTTAAATGGGCCATAGCAATCCGCACCACGATCTTCTTGGTGGCCCTATTTTTTGCTCCCGCTATCTTGAGTCAGCGCATCATTGAGATTGCACCTTTATCACTCATTTTTTATTCGGCCATCCATGTTTGGAGAAACGGATACAGGCCCGCTCGTTTCTTTGTGATTGCGTATGGAGTACTTTTTGCCGGGTTCTTTTTACGAGCCATGGTCTACTTTAACTTTTTGCCTTTCACCATCCTTTCGCATTACAGCTTGCATTTAAGTTTTGTGTTAGAAATGCTCTTTCTTACATTGGCCTTGGGTGATCGCATCCGGATTTTGAAGGACAACCGCGATCGTGCTTTGCGCAAAATTATCCACCAGCATGAGGCCAACATGCAATTGAAAGATAAAGTCAATCGAGAGCTGGAGCAACGCGTGAAGGAGCGTACCCTTGAATTGGATGCAAAAAATTTAGCCTTGGAAGAAAGCAATCTGAAGCTTGTCAAGCAGGCTACAGAGATTAATCAGATCAATTCCCTGCTTGATTTGGATAACTGGAAGCTCAAAAATAGGGTGAAAGAGGTATTGGAGGAGCGTTTGCTGGAGAAGGCAATGGACTATGATGAGTTTAAAACCCTTTATCCGGATGCACTTGCTTGTTACCGCTTTTTAGAAGAATTAAAATGGTCGCATGATTTCCATTGCCGCAAATGCCATAACGAGAAGTACTTTGAGGGAGCCATTAAGTTTTCGAGAAGATGCACGAAATGCGGTTATAATGAGTCGATCACGGCCTACACGATCTTTCATGGCATCAAAATTCCGGTAGAAAAAGCTTTTTTTATTGCCTACCTCACTGTAGTGGGAAAAAAGGGCATTACCCTTGAAAATATCAGCAAGCAATTGGAAATCCGCCTGAATACGGTATGGTCGTTTAAAAAACGGGTAGTAGACCGGATTGAAGAGTTGCAAAAGGTGGGTAAGCGCCCAACCGTATCCCGATGGCAAGATGTGATTCTGGTTGCCATGGAGGATCCTGAACTTAAAAAGCTAGCTAATTCAGCACCAAAGAAACTGCTGAAAGTTTAATTTTTTTTCATTGTTTTTTAACCGCAATTCATTTTCCCGGAATTGGCCAAAAACGCCCTGAAAACGGTTTAGATCGTTGTTTTTTAACCGCAAAATTTGAAGCCTCTATTTTGCAATCGATTTCTGATTTTTAGGTAGATTCTTGAAAAAATATTTTCATTTCAGTTGGTGAATCACAAAATTCACTTACGCTTAACCTTTTAAAAGCACAGAATATGATTAGAAAATTACTCTTTACTTGCTTGTTTATCAGCATGTTAGGGCATCAAGTTTGGGCACAAACACGCCAGGTTTCTGGTGTTGTTACCTCCAAAGATGATGGTACTACCATGCCGGGAGTGAATGTTGTGGTTCAAGGCACGTCCAAAGGAACGACAACGGATGCCGATGGAAAGTATTCGATTGAATTATCTTCCTCGGAAAACACCCTTATTTTCTCATTTATTGGCTACAAATCGGTGACAGCTACTGTTGGCGACCGGACTACTTTGGATATCCTACTCGAGTCGGATGCAACAGCTTTGGAAGAAGTGGTGGTGGTTGGTTATGGCGTTCAAAAGGAAAAGGATCTCACTTCGGCTATAGCAACAGTTAAATCAGAAGATATTATCAAAACCCCTTCCAGCCAGATCATGCAGGGATTGCAAGGTAAGGTGGCAGGCCTTCAGGTAGTAAGTGCGGGTGCTCCCGGAACTTCTCCGACCATTCGTGTGAGAGGTGTTGGTTCATATCCCGGAAACGGAACTAACAACGAGAACCCACTATATGTTGTGGACGGTATGTTTTTTGACAATATCGATTTCTTAAGTAACTCTGATATTGCAACCATTTCTGTATTAAAAGATGCATCGGCTTTGGCAATCTATGGAGTGAGAGCTGCTAATGGTGTTGTTCTAATCACTACAAAATCAGGTGTTCCAAATCAAAAAGCACAAATTACTTATAATGGGTATTACGGTATGCAAGTAGCCCAGAATGTGTTGAAAATGGCTAACTCAGAGCAATTCGCAAACTGGGCGAATGAATCAGGTTCAGCTGCTGAAGCGGCATTTATTCAGAACGCAATGCAGCGTTATGGAAGAAGCCGAGTGAATCCAAATGTACCAGAACCTAACACAGATTGGTACAAACAAATATTACGTACCGCAGCGATTCAGAATCACAATATCACAATATCAGGTGGAGACAAAAGAGCTACTTACTCCGTAGGAGGTGATTTTTTTGCGCAGGAAGGTATTTTGAAAGCTAAAAATGATTATGAGCGCTTCAACTTGCGTGCGAAAGTGGATGTCGTTGCCAATGATTGGTTAACAGTGGGAGCCAATGTGATTTATAGCAATGCACAACGACAAGCTCCGGATGATGCTGCATGGGCATTAGCGTATTTTGCTGTCCCTACCATGCCTGTTTTTGATCCTTTAAATACAACTGCCATACCGACTAATTATTCGAATGCAAAAGATTTAGGCTACCGCGATGGACAAAATCCATTTACAGCCATCGATTACACCGATCAATTGATTAAGACAAGAAAAGCATTAGCTAACTTTTATGTGAAGTTAGACATTATCCCGGGTAAGTTAAGTTTCCAAACCACTTACAATAGCGCATCCATATTTATGACCGATCGCAGAATGTTATTGCCCTATAACATTGCAAGTAATTTCAATCGTCAATTTGCAGATTTAACGAAAAGAACGGAAACAACCGTTAATCAAATCTGGGATAATGTCATTACTTATAACGAGAGCTTTGGAAAACATAACTTAGTGGTTACAGCGGGTACTTCTTTCAGGGATGAGTCATTTGAAATGCTTACGGCAGCCGGAACTCGTTTGGTTGACCTTAACAAAGAGAACTGGTATTTGAGAAATATCGATAATCAGTACATTGATCAATCGCGTGTGGATGATGATGGAAGTAGAAATTACGGAAGCTCTTATTTCGGAAGAGTGGCATACAATTATGATGGTAAGTACTTATTCTACGGTACCCTACGTGCTGATGGTACTTCCAAGTATCAGGAAAAATGGGGTTACTTCCCATCTCTAGGTGCCGGCTGGGTGATCTCAGAAGAAGATTTCATGAAAGACAACTCATTGGTTAATTTCTTGAAATTAAGAGGTGGTTGGGGAAGATTGGGTAATGACAGACTCAACCCAAGTAGCGGAACAAACACAACCTCATTGGTGCAATTGGCACTTGGAGGAGTGTTATACTCAGGAACGCAAAGTAAAAACACTTTCAATTACCTGACTTGGGAATCTACTTACGAATCAAACATCGGTGTAACGGCAAAATTGTTGAGAGATCGGTTATCAGTTGATGCCGATTATTATGTGCGTGATACCAAAGATTTAATTATTCAGTTAACAGCACCCCTCACAGGCGAGACCTATTTACGCAATGCAGGTGAGTTAAGAAACTCAGGTTTCGAATTGGCAGTGAATTGGAATGATAATCTGAATGAAAACATCACTTACCATATTGGAGCTAATCTGGCAACATTAAAGAATGAGGTAATGGGACTTTACGGCCAACCTTACATCAATGGTGGTTCAGCAGAGTTTTTACAACGTTCAATTGTTGGCCAACCTCTACTCGCTTTTTATGGTTGGGAAGTAGCCGGAGTATATCAGAATACAGCTCAGATTGCGTCTGACGCTGCAGCGGTTGCACAAGGAAATCTCGTGCCGGGGGATTTTAAATTCAAAGATCAGAACAATGATGGAGTAATCGATGGAAATGACCGTGTGGTTTTAGGATCTTATTTGCCAAAAGTAACTTGGGGCGCTAATCTGGGAGCAACCTATAAAGGCTTTGAACTTTCTGTTAGCTTAATGGGTCAATCCGGAAACAAGATTCTGAATCGTAAACGTGGTCAGGTGATCTTTACAACAGATGCCAACGTAGATGCGGACCTTGCAGTTAATCGTTGGCATGGTGAAGGTACATCTAATAGTTATGCATCTTCTGCAGGAATGCGAAAAGGTTGGAATCAACGCATGAGTGATTTCTTTGTAGAAGATGGTGGCTTCTTCCGCGTTCAGAATGTTCAGTTGGCTTATACCTTTAGAGGCTCTGAATTGCTTGGCGTGAAAATGCCAGAGACTCGAATCAGCTTTACGGCCGACCGACCTATTACTTCTTTTAGTTACAACGGATTTAATCCGGAAGTTGCGAACGGAATTGATACCCAAACCTATCCAATTCCTGCTGTATACACATTAGGTTTAAGTGTTAAGTTTTAATTCGAAACCCGACTTAAAATGAGATTCATAAATATTTCAAACAAGTAACATATGAAAAGTATTAAAATTTTGATGAAGCCAACGATCTGCTTTATGGCAATTGTTTTCGCTACTTCGTGCAGTGATCAACTGAATGCACCACTTGAGAATACAGTAATCTCTAACAAAACTGACTATTCAAAAACTTCGAATATGATTCTTCCATTATTGGGAGCATACTCGTCATTTCAGTTCAATGAATGGGAAACTGGATTATTATTGTCTGTTCGTGGAGATGATGTTAATGCAGGAGGTTTGGGAGATCAACGCCCCTTTGCAGATACGGATGTGTACACCTATGATAAGAACTTTTGGATGTATAACGCTGTTTGGCAAAACCTATATGGTGATGTTTTGAAGTTCAATTCAGCGATGGAAGAGATTAGCAATTATAAAAAGTTTGCCACAAACACCGCATTGGCAGATCAATATATTGCCGAAATTAAGGTTATGCGTGCGTATCAGCTATTGATGCTGTCTCGTAATTGGGGTGGTATTTACATACCCACTAGTTCTGATCCGTCTCAATTGCTGGTCGCTCCTGTATCTTCTAAAGATAATGTGATGCAGCACATCTCAGATCAAATGACAGAGGCTATTCCTTTGCTTCCTGATCTCCGCCCCAATCAACGTACGGATGTGCCTGGTGGAATTACAAAGTATACTGCGCTGGCTGTTAAAGCAATTGCTAATCTGGAACTGAAGAAGTATCAGGAAGTAGCGAACGCAACGTCACAAATTATTGCTTCCAATAAGTTCAGCTTGAATGCGGATTACTACAACCTGTTTAAGATCCCTGGAAAATTGGCCAATGAAAACTTGATGGAATGGGAAGCTTCTGATTTTGGTCAAGGTTCAGGAAACAGCATTTCTCATTTGTTTGCACCTTATGGCCCTACCGCTTGGAATCCATCTGTATCTAATGCATATGGAGGATGGGGATTTTATGAGCCTAGCTTAAAGTACATCAAGTTTATGCTTGATCGCAATGAAACAATTCGCTTGGAAACTAGTGTCATATTTACACCACGCGGCATTGCCGAAATCAAAAAAGATGCGAAGTATGCAACATTACCATCATTCGTTTCTGCCACAACACGCAGCGGTGATCAGTTTGTTGACTTTGAACGTGCGATGTTCTTGAGCGGTAAGCACTATTTGCCATCCAATCAGTTGACTACGGGTCGTCAGGACTATGGCACCAACAAAAATTTTATTGTCATACGTTATGCTGAGATTCTATTGATGCATGCTGAAGCTTTAACGCAAGGTGCTACGGGAACAGGCAAAACAGCCGATCAGGCAGTTAACGAAGTGAGAGTAAGAGCAGGTTTATCTCCTTTAACAGGTGTAACTACGGCACAAGTTTTGGATGAGAAGTATGCTGAGTTAGGCATGGAATGGGGAACCAGATATTATGATATGGTACGACTGGATAAAGCTACGGAGTTGAGCTATGATGGAAGAACTTTTTCACCGGCTAAAAAATTCTTGCCATATCCTCAATTGCAAGTAGATCAGTTGCCAGCACTTGGAAAATTCACCAATTAAGATTCATCTAAACTTTGAGTACCATGAATCGGCCAGACACCCCTATTCTTTATATGATGGAATCAGTTTATGGACGTTTCATACAATCATTGACCATTTAAAAATTAACATATGAAAAATATGAAGAAAGTATTGATCAACTTGGCAGCCTTGGCTGTCATGGCTGGATGTAACAATGGGATAGACCCCATCAACGCGGTTGCTCCGGGAACGGATGCGGCTGCACCTTCGGTGACTTTTAATTACCCATTCGAGGGAGCTAAAATTCAAGTGCTTGAAAATGTCGTACCTATTGACTTCAAATTTGAAGTTTCGGATGACATCGAAATCAAAACGATTTCATTAAGCTTGGATGGAAATAAATTAACCGAGTTTACCAGTTTTAAAGATTACAGAAGAGCGATCAAGACTTACACCTATCCTACACTTGCAAATGGAAATCATACGGTAAGTATTACAGCTACAGATTTAAGCAATAAATCAACTACTACGGCTGTTAACTTTCAAAAGGTGGCACCCTATACAGCGAAATACCCTGGAGAAATTCTTTATTTCCCATTTGACGGTGATTATCTTGAACTACTCTCACTTCAGTCAAGTACACCTAACGGTAATCCGGTTTTCGTGAATGGAAAAGTAGGAAAGGCAGTGAGCCTTGATGCAAACAATAGTGCGTATGTTCTTTTTCCTGGTGATAAGTTAGCTACTGCTTCGGAATTTTCTATTTCATTTTGGGTAAATGCCGACTTCGTAGATAAGAACACAGATAATGGTGTTGATGGAATATTAGGTCTAGTGAATCTGTCAAACACCTCTAACTTTTGGGGCAACATCGATATGTTTGTAGAAAATGGAAGTAATCCTTCGAGCACTAAAATTGTGAGCCACATCACCAATGGCCCTGATGAAACATGGTTTACTGAAGTATCAGGTGTAACCAATTTCTTCGGGCAATGGAATCACCATGTGCTTACCTATGATGCAACTGCTCGTCAGTTTAAATATTATATTAACTCAGTTTTAAAATTTACGAAACCGGCTGGTTGGTCAGGAGCTTTGTCATTTAAAAATTCAGGAAAGATAATTTTTGGAGCTGTACATTTCATGACAAACCCAAGTCAAACAAGTGCAACGGGTTCACAAGGTTGGGCCAGTTACTTAACAGGCGAAATGGATGAAATCCGAATCTTTAATAGAAAGCTGACTGATGCTGATGTACTTCAGATTTACAATGATGAAAACTAGTTAGAGAATATTAAATCAGCGATAAAGAGGTTGTCTCAAAAGCAAAGGTTTAGGGTTAAGAATCTGGTTTCAGCTCGTAAAACTGAAATTAAAAAGCTTTGAGGCAGCCTCTTTTTTTATACTTATGAATTTTCACAGGCTATTTGTATCCATATTCGTTTTATGTACCTCCATATCTAGTTGTTCTAAGGAAGAGCTGAATAGCCTTAAACTTCTGAATGTCTTTATTGGCACAACAGAACTTAACTTATCAGGCAACATTAGTACGGAGTTGCCATTGGATAGAAGTATCACTGCCAAATTCTCGAACACCGTTAAGGCGTCTTCTGCATCGAGCGGAGTTAAATTAAAGCGAGGCACTCAAGAAATAGACATCACCGTGAGTGTATCCGGAGCTAATGTTATTATTTTTCCGTCCAGCCCACTCTCAGCCAACACCACCTATACCATTGAATTCAACGATCAATTAAGAGGTAATTCGGGAGAACTGTTCGTTGCGCAACAAGTATCATTTAAAACTGTTTTAGAGAATTTGAAAATTACTTCATTGAAGATAGGAGCACAGACAGTGGAAAACGAATTTGATCGTATCATGAATATTCCGTTGAATGTTACAGTTCTAATTAACTTTTCTGCTCCTATTGATGCTTCAACTTTGCAGAGTTCGATTGGGTTATCTGGCTCATTAGCCCCAGCATTCACGACAACTTTATCAAACAATAATCAAACGGTTCAGCTTACTGCAAATGCGCCTTGTCAATACTTGAGTAAATACACGCTTAACATATCAAGTTTATTAAAGGGTGCACAAGCTGAAACTTTTTTACCCTATTCACGAACATTCTACACCACTATTGACCCCACCCCAAAATTCCCGATCATATCTGATGATGACTTGCTCACGAAGGTGCAGCAACAAACCTTCAAATATTTTTATGATTTCGCAGAGCCGGTGAGTGGGATGGCGCGTGAACGCAATACCTCCGGCAATTTAGTTACTTCGGGTGGATCAGGTTTTGGATTGATGGCATTGATTGTCGGTATGGAGCGCGGTTTTATTACGCGTGCTCAAGGTGTAGAGCGCTTGACAAAAGTGATCAACTTTCTTGAAACGTGCGATCGCTATCATGGCGCATGGCCTCATTGGTTGAATGGCACCACCGGAAAAACAATTCCTTTTAGCGCCAACGATAATGGCGCTGATTTAGTTGAAACTTCTTTTCTGGTACAAGGCTTGTTAAGTGTGAGACAATATCTAAACTCAGCAGATCCGGCTGAACAATCCTTAATCAACCGAATCAATACATTGTGGCACGGTGTCGAGTGGGATTGGTTTACGCGCGAGGGGCAGGATGTATTGTACTGGCATTGGTCTCCCGACAAAGGATGGGCTATGAACATGCCAATCAGTGGATACAACGAGGCATTAATCGTTTATACATTAGCAGCTGCATCGCCTACACACCCTATTAATTCGTCTGTGTATACCAAAGGATGGGCCCGCAGCGGAAGCATTGCAAACAACAAATTATTTTACAACATCAAGTTGCCACTCGGTTTTGATTATGGTGGTCCATTGTTTTTTACACACTATTCCTTTTTAGGAATGAATCCTAAAAACTTAAGCGACACCTACGGTAGTTACTGGGAACAAAATGTCAATCATACGTTAATCAATCGTGCCTATTGCATTGATAACCCTAAGAAGTTTGTTGGCTACTGCAGCAGTAATTGGGGTTTGACGGCCAGTGATAATCAATCCGGATATTCCGCTCATTCACCCACGAATGATTTAGGTGTCATTTCACCAACCGCAGCGCTCTCTTCCATGCCTTATGCCCCCGCAGAGAGTTTGGCAGCACTCAAGTTTTTCTATTACACATTAGGCGATAGGCTATGGGGCGAATATGGTTTTTACGATGCCTTCAACAGCACCGAAGGTTGGACTGCCAATTCGTTTCTGGCGATTGACCAGGGACCTATTATCATCATGATTGAAAATCATCGCACTGCACTCGTGTGGAATTTATTTATGTCGGCACCGGAAGTTAAAAACGGATTAACCAATTTAGGATTTACCTATTAGTCATTAACTAAGATTAGAAAATGAATCGATTGATCGTATCTCTTATTCTTTTGATGAGTGCTATCGTCACTCAGGCACAAGTGAAACCAAAGTCTGAGACATTCATTGAGCCGGTAGGTATAATCAAAAATTTATCTGACTCCGCTTTATTGGATGTTGTTCAGCGCCAAACGTTTCGCTATTTCTGGCACTTTGGACATCCGGTGAGTGGCCTCGCTCGTGAACGCAGCAATTCTATACGCGGAGAATACTTTTGGGATTATGCCAACGAAGCGTATGGCGAGCCCAACTTAAGTAAGAATATTTATGGTGAAGAAACTTGTGCCATCGGAGGAACAGGATTCGGTATCATGTCTACTATTGTGGCGGTTCACCGCAAATGGATTACCCGCGAAGTAGCGGTGCAGCGCTTAATAAAGATGGCCGATTTTCTTTTGCATGCCGATAGTTATCATGGCATCTTTCCGCACTTCATGAATGGTGCCACCGGCAAGACCATCACCTTTGGAAGATTAGATGACGGAGCCGATATCGTAGAAACATCGTATCTGATGATGGGATTTTTATGCGCCCGACAATACTTCAACAATTCAACGGATGCAGAAAAATATTTGCGCAATCGCATCAATCAACTTTGGTTTACGGCTAACTGGAACTGGCACACAAAAGGTCAGGAGAATATGTTGTACTGGCATTGGAGTCCGGTGAACGATTGGGATATGAATTTTCCCGTTCGCGGCTGGAATGAATGTTTGATTACCTATGTGATGTCGGCATCATCGCCTAACAAAGGAATTTCATTTGATGTGTATAACAACGGCTGGGTAAACAGTGCAACGCACTTCAACGGAAAGTCATATTATGGAATTGAATTGCCATTAGGTTTTGATTATGGAGGACCGTTGTTCTTTGCACATTATTCTTTTATGGGCATTGATCCACGCGGACTAAAAAGCTGGTCCACCGATTATTGGAAGCAAAATGTGAATCATACACTTATCAACCGGCAACATTGCATCGAGAATCCGAAAAAGTATAAAGGCTACGGTGCGAATTGCTGGGGCTTGACTGCCGGTGACAGTTTCAAAGGTTATGTGGCACATAGTCCAACGGAAGACTTGGGTGTTATTCAACCTACGGCTGCACTTTCTTCATTTCCTTACACACCGGAATATTCCATGCAAGCTTTAAAACATTTCTATTATAATCTTGGAGATAAAATATGGAACGAATATGGTTTTGTAGATGGTTTCAGTGAAACTCATAATTGGTATGCCAAGTCTCACCTGGCTATTGACCAAGGACCGATTGTAGTGATGATCGAAAACCATCGTTCAAAACTTTTGTGGAACTTGTTTATGGAAATCCCGGATGTACAAGCCGGTTTAAAAAAGTTAGGATTTCAAAGTCCACGAATATCATCCAAATAAATGATACCCATGAATCGAAAGGAATTTTTAGAAAAAACAACCTTCGCGAGCGCGGCTTATCTTATTTCCACTTTACCGCTGTTCGCAAATGCGGCAGAGAAAAAAATCAAAGTCGGTGTGATTGGCTGCGGAAGTGTTTCCGGCATGTATCTGCCACATCTCTCGAAGTCTCCGTTTGTAGAACTCGTTAGCGTTTGCGATATCGTCTTTGATCGCGCAAAGCAGCGAGCTAAGGAATTCAATGTTCCTTATACGTATTCAGCCATTGAGCAGATGCTGGCAGGTGCCTCCTTCGAATTGTTAGTGAACTTGACGGACATGCAGGAACACGAGCGACTCAATCGGTTGGCATTACAAGCAGGCAAACATGTGTGGAGTGAAAAGCCCATGGCCAATACCTATGGAGGAGGGAAAGAATTACTCGATTATGCAAAGACTAAAAATTTGAGATTGTGGGGAGCACCTGCGGTTGTTAACAGTCCACAGTTTGCATACATGTCAAACGCAATTCAATCAGGTAAAATTGGTAAGGTGTCTGCAGCGCATGGTCATTATGGACATCTGGGTCCTACGTGGTCTGCCTTTTTTTATGAGAAAGGGGGAGGTAGTTTACCTGATTTAGGAGTTTATAATATTGCTACACTCACAGGTTTGTTAGGCCCTGCCAAATCAGTAGTGGCAATGACGAGTATCGTAACGAAAGAGCGCACAGTTGATAACAAAGGAAAGATCAAGGTAGAGGCCGAAGATAATGCCATGATCATCATGGATCACGGCAACGGTACACTTTCACACATTCAATGTGGCTTTAATTATTTTGATCCTTACGGACATGAAGGCAAAGGTCAAGATCAGCACACCATTTCTATTTGGGGTACGCACGGCAACATGGGTTTGGTAGGCTATGACTGGGCACCATTTGGGGTAGATTTGGCAACAAATGATCACGAGCAACCTGAGCGCTATGCGAAAGAACCGCACAACTATGTTTGGCAGGAAGGCGCTAGTGTAATCGCTGAGTCGCTGGTAAAAAATATTGAGCCGCGCATTGCAGCAGAGCATGCTTTGCATGTATTAGAAATTATAGAAGCAGCACGCGCGTCTTCGCAATCGGGTAAGCGGGTAGAGCTTACTTCCAAGTTTACATGGCCCATGGTAAAGGAATAACCTCATGAATAAACTCCTTCAACATACACCCTATCGATCAGGTGAAGCACTTGCTGCCTTGCGATTTATTCTTGGTTTCATGATGGCGTGGCATGGATTTGAAGTGTTCAATTCGGCAAAAATGAACGACTATGTGAAGTGGATGAATGAAATTCATTTTTTCCTACCGGACCTATCTCCTTACCTGGGAAAAGGAGCTGAATTTTTTGCCGGTGTATTTTTAATGATTGGCCTCTTTACTCGATTGGCTGCATTGGTAATAGTTGCAACCATGAGCGGTATCACTTTTGGAATTGGTCAGGGAAGAATTTTAATGGAAGATCAACATCCTTTTCTTTTTGTCATAATAGCAGCTTTATATCTGTTTCTGGGCGGGGGCGAATATAGTTTGGATAAAATGCTATTTAATAAATCAGATAAAGTCAAATGAATCGTGCGGGTATACTTTTTCTAATCACTATTTTTTTGTGGTCATGCGGCCGCGAGCCAGTAGGATATATGGAAATTCCAGACACCTATTGTAATCCGGTAAATCTGGATTATGCGTATATACCATCAACACATAAGTACTACGCACAAGATCAGTCGCATCGCAGCACAGCTGATCCGGTGGTTGTTAAATTGCGAGATACACTTTATCTCTTTTCAACCAATCAAAATGGATATTGGTGGAGTGCGGATATGCGTGCATGGAACTTTGTCAAGCAAGATTTTCAGCGCAATGGTAGAGCGGGCGATAATGTGTGCGCTCCGGGTGCGTGGGCGTGGGGTGATAGCTTATTGTTCATTCCATCATTTGCCGCACCTGATCCAATGCCGCTCTATCTTTCGACAGATCCTGTTCATGCCAAATGGCAAATCCTTACCGACTCATTTCAAATCGCTACCTGGGATCCTTCTTTTTTTAGAGATGATGATGGTAAGAAATATGTGTACTGGGGTAGCAGCAATACAAAACCCTTGTACGGAAGTGAACTTTCTAACTTTAAACCCACGGGAGAAACAAAAGAACTTCTGCTCTTGCATCCTGAAGAACATGGATGGGAACGATTTGGTGAAGACCATACAGACTCGACCATCGCGCCCTACACAGAAGGCGCATGGATGACCAAGCACAATGGAAAATATTATTTTCAATATGCAGCCCCCGGCACCGAGTGGAATGTATATGCAGATGGCGTTTTAGTGGGTGATCATCCGCTGGGACCATTTACCTATCAGGACTATAATCCGTTTGCTTACAAACCCGGAGGATTTGTAACCGGTGCAGGCCACGGAAGTACATTTGAAGATAAGCACGGCAACTATTGGCATATCGGTAGTGCGGTTGCCTGGAACAAACATAAATTCGAAAGAAGACTATCCATTTTTCCTGCAGGCTTTGATGCGGATGATCAATTGTATTGCATTACGGCATTTGGAGATTATCCGCAATATCATGCGAGCGCACAAAGAGATCATCGTGCCACCACGTTTACCGGATGGATTTTGCTATCGTATAAAAAGAAATCGTGGGCATCGTCTACGTTGGGTAGCTTTTCAACTTCACAAGCATTTAATGAAGACATCCGAAATTATTGGAGCGCAACGACAGGTAATAAAGGGGAATTTCTGGCAGTTGATTTAGGCAAGCCGTGCGATGTTTTTGCAATTCAAATTAACTATGCCGATCAGGATGCGCAAGTGCGCGACAAGCGATTTGATATTTACCATCAGTATATCATTTATCAAAGTTCAGATAGTATTCATTGGGAAGTACTCGTGGATAAAAGTGAAAATAAAAAAGATGTGCCGCATGATTATGTCCAGCTGCGAAAACCGGTGCGGACACGATATCTGAAGTTGGAAAACATTCACATGGCGGACGGTAAATTTGCGATTTCAGGATTTCGAATATTTGGAAAAGCAGAGGGTGCTGCACCGGAGCAAGTAACTAATTTCACAGCTAAACGAAAATCCGATCAACGTGATGTAGCGTTTAGTTGGAATCAGGTTCCGAACGCGTATGCATATAACATTCGCTATGGAGTACATCCTGATAAGCTTTATAATACGATTATGGTTTACGAAGCAACGGCTCGCTTTTTTAAAGGACTCAACCGAAATGTAACCTATTATGCGAGCATCGAAGCGATTGGTGAAACCGGAGTTTCTAATGCGAGCGAAGTCATTAAATTTTAATCAATGGTAGTTAATAATCATATAAACTCACTCTCCATGAATATACGTTTTACTTCAATTGCCTTGGGCATGGCATTTTTCATGATGGCTTGTTCCAAACCCTCCACTAACAAAATAGATCGAATGTCTATTGTGGTTGATTCCATTCTTAATCAAATGACATTGGAAGAAAAGATTGGTCAATTGAACTTGCCTTCGGCAGGCGAATTTGTTACGGGGCAGGCGGAGAATTCTGATATCGCCAAGAAAATTGAGAAAGGCATGGTCGGTGGGTTGTTCAACATTAAAACAGCCGCCCGCATTCGCGAAGTGCAAAAAATTGCTGTAGAGAAAAGCCGCACGAAGATCCCATTGATCTTTGGAATGGATGTTATTCACGGGTATGAAAGTGTTTTTCCGATCCCGTTGGGATTGAGTTGCTCTTGGGATATGAAGTTGATTGAGCGCAGCGCGCGAATAGCTGCTCAAGAAGCAAGTGCCGATGGCATCAATTGGACATTCTCACCGATGGTCGACATTTCTCGTGATGCTCGTTGGGGAAGAATATCGGAAGGTAGTGGCGAAGATCCTTACCTCGGTTCTCAAATAGCACGAGCCATGGTTCGCGGCTATCAGGGTAATGATTTGTCAGCAAACAACACAATTATGTCTTGTGTGAAACACTATGCGTTGTATGGAGCTGCTGAAGCGGGCCGCGATTACAATACCGTAGACATGAGTCATCACCGCATGTACAATGAGTACCTGCCGCCCTACAAAGCAGCGGTAGACGAAGGTGCTGGAAGCATCATGGCATCCTTCAACGAAGTGGATGGAATACCGGCTACTGCAAACAAATGGTTACTGACTGATGTGCTTCGGAAGGAGTGGGGCTTCAATGGATTTGTCGTATCTGATTATACCGGACTGACGGAAATGATCGCGCACGGATATGGTGACACAACAACAGTAGCAGCTAAAGCGATCGAAGCAGGACTCGATATGGATATGGTAAGTGAAGGTTTATTAAACACGCTGCTGCGTTCTGTAAAAGAAGGAAGAATTTCAGAGCAACAAATCAACAATGCATGCCGCAGAATATTGGAAGCGAAGTACAAACTTGGCTTGTTTACCGATCCTTATAAATATTGCAATGTAGAACGCGCCAAGTCAGAAGTATTCAATGCGGCTAATCGTGCAGAGGCTAGAAGCACCGCTACGCAAAGTTTTGTGTTACTAAAAAACCAAGGAGAAATATTGCCCCTCAAAAAAACGGGAACCGTTGCGTTGGTGGGCCCATTAGCAGATGCCAAAGAAAACATGACGGGCACGTGGAGCGTGGCAGCGCGTTTTGCAGAATCTATTTCTATGAAGGAAGGATTAGAAAAAGCGTTAGAAGGAAAGGCAAAGGTGTTGTATGCCAAAGGATCTAACCTGGATGAAGATGAAGCGATTGAGGAGCGCGCTACGATGTTTGGAAAATCATTGCATCGCGATAAGCGTTCTGCAGAAGAATTGCGCAATGAAGCAGTAGCCATTGCTAAACGTGCTGATGTAATTGTGGTGGCTGGTGGTGAAGCAGCTGAAATGAGTGGTGAGGCTTCGAGCCGAACAAACATTCAAATACCTGAAACGCAACGCGATCTAATAAAAGCTTTATTAAAAACGGGAAAGCCGGTGGTGTTGGTTTTGTTTACGGGCAGACCACTTGCGTTAAAATGGGAATCAGAAAATATTCCTGCGATTTTAAATGTTTGGTTTGGAGGGAGTGAGGCAGGTGATGCGATTGCGGATGTATTGTTTGGAGACGTTAACCCTTCCGGAAAATTAACAACTACTTTCCCACAAAACGTGGGACAAGAACCGATGTATTACGCTCAGAAAAATACGGGCCGACCATTGGGTGATGGCAAGTGGTTTCAGAAATTCAGATCCAATTATTTAGATGTATCGAATGACCCCGTGTATCCATTCGGATTTGGATTAAGCTATACACAGTTTACGTATGGTGATCTTACACTCAGTAAAAATCAGATGACAGCAAATGATTCAATCATGGCCACGATTCCGGTGACAAATACCGGCAAACGTGATGGCGCTGAGGTAGTGCAGTTATATATCCGAGATTTAGTGGGATCAGTAACACGCCCCATCAAAGAACTAAAAGGTTTTGAGAAAGTAGTGATCAAAGCAGGTGAGACGAAGATAATTACATTCAAGATCACGAACGAACAACTTTCATTTTATCGTCAAGATTTAAGTTATGGTAGTGAGCCCGGTAAGTTTCAATTGTACGTTGGAGGTAACTCACATGATGTGAAACAGGCCGATTTTGAATTGAAGTAAGGAGATATTTAGGAGATAAAAAGAGGCCGTCTCTAGGTTGAGGCGGCCTCTTTTTTTGATCGTATTTGGCAGGCTTCACTTTATTTAATGGTAAGGTAGTTTATAAAGCTATTCCGTCAATTCTAATTTAGGATACCCAATTGCTACCAATTCCTTTTTAAATTCGTTATATAAAAACAACTACTCGTTTTTAGAAACGAAAATAAATTGTTTAGCAACTATATTGTATCTATTAATTGGATTGGATGTGATACATAGAAATTAAAAAGTATAGAACTAGGTTATATTATTGTATTCAACTTTATTTGTGTTAGATAAATTAACATAAATATGAAAAGTACACTGTTTAATGTCTTGAAAAACTCAGGGCTTCTTTTGTTCATCTTTTTTATGATGGTTATTGTCTCATGTAATAAAAATGATGAATCCACATTTACATCCGAGGACAACCAATCTTTGAATTATGATGCTGTCTCGGAATCAAGTCAGGAAGAAGTAGAGGACATAGCAACCTCACTACTTAATACTACTGATCCAATTGCAGGAAGGGTAGAAGAAGACAGTCGCTTTTCTTCAGCTTATATTTTGAAAGAGATGAACTTAGATAGATCAGCGGGGACTATTACTATTAATTTTGATAAAAAAAGTGAAACGGTATTTAATCCAAATGGTTCCGTAGATTCAAAAGGAAACATTCGAAAAGGCTCCATATCCATTACATGGTCAGGAAATAGATGGTATTCAACTAATGCTTTGATTGTTATTACTTTAAATAATTATAGCATTAACGGAGTTGTGGTGTCTGGAGAAAGAAGAATCGTAAATATTAGTACACCTGGTACTGCCACGGTAATCTGGACTATTTATGGTACGCTAACAACAACATGGCCAGATAAATCTACAGCAACGAGGAAAGTAGATATTATGAAGACTTGGACGAGAAATAATAAGGGAGCCTTTGATAAGGTAATTGTATCGCAAACCCCTGGAACGCGTGATGCTTTTAGTGGAACCAATCGCTTTGGTAAAACCTATTCAGTAAAAATTACAAAACCTTTTGAGTATGATTTAACTTGTCAACTCACTAGTAAGTATTATGTGCCAACAATAGGTGTAAAGGAAGTTACGGTTGATAAAAAAATCTATACAGTAGATTATGGAACAGGTACCTGCGACAATACTTATACTGTTACTTTGAATGGTAAATCAAAGCAATTCACAGCGAAAACAGATAGCAGCAGTGATTAGTATTTCATAATAATTACGAATTATTTCTAAAAAAGAGAATCGTTAAATGATTCTCTTTTTTTTTCTACTTTTTTTGATCAGGCATATTGATTTTACTACATGATATAATCCGTACTTAAGAATGCGGACTCGCGGTTGCGGATAATTGTATTTAGTATCTGCTTATTGTCATCCGTTGCTTTCGTGGCCACGATGGTACGAATAGAAAAGACACGTAAAGCATCGGCAATCGAAAGCGTGCCTTCTGCTGAATCTTTCCTTCCGTTAAAGGGAAATGTATCGGGCCCGCGTTGTGATTGTGAATTTAAATTGATGCGTCCTACTTGATTAACAAAGGCATCCATCATTTTTGCGAGTTGCTTCGAATCTTTGCCAAACAAACTTACTTGTTGGCCGAAGTTGGAGTTGAGCACATACTGTATAGCTTCATCATCATCATCAAAAGGAACAATTGGTACTACCGGGCCAAATTGTTCTTCATGATAAATACTCATTTTCTCATTGACCGGATACAAAACAGCCGGATAGAAAAATGAATTTAGAATTTCGCCCCCATTTTCGTTCAATACTTTGGCACCGTGCTGCTTGGCATTTTCCACCAATCCTTTCAAGTAATCGGTTTTGCCTGGCTCTGGTAGTGGAGTTAACCCTACGCCTGAATCCCATGGCATACCTGGTTTTAGCTTTTTTATTTCGGTTAAGAATTTTTGTGTAAAAGCATCAACGATTGATCTGTGCACAAACAGAATCTTCAGAGCCGTGCAGCGCTGTCCATTGAATGATAGTGATCCGGTGATACATTCATTAACAGCATTATCTAAATCGGCATCGGCCAATACAATGGCCGGGTTTTTTGCATCCAACCCTAAAATGGATTTGAGACGGTGTGGCTTCGGATGCAATTTCTTTAAATCGTTGGCTCCTTTATTGGTGCCAATAAATGCGAACACATCGATCTTTCCTGTTTCCATTAATGCACCTACAGTGTCTCTTCCTTTTCCATAAATGATGTTAATCACACCGGCTGGAAAGCAATCGCGGAACGCTTCGAGTAATGGTTTTATTAAGAGCACACCGAACTTGGCAGGTTTAAATACAACCGTGTTGCCCATGATGAGGGCGGGTATCAGTGTAGTAAAGGTTTCATTCAACGGGTAGTTAAACGGTCCCATACATAAGGCTACGCCCAGTGGCACACGCCTGATTTGTCCAAGGAATCCTTGCTCTTCAACTAGTTTAGAAGCTCTGCGATCTTGTTCTTTTAGAGCTTTGATCGTATCGACAATATAATCGCACGTGCGATCAAATTCTTTCTCCGAATCTTTCAACGACTTGCCAATTTCCCACATGAGAAGCTTTACAACCTCTGCACGTTTGGTGCGCATGGCAGCTAAAAACTTTTCGATGTGCTCGATTCGATCAGCAACACTCATAGTCGGCCAGGCTCCATGCCCTAGGTCGTAGGCAGCTACAGCAGCGTTCAAAGCTTCCAGCGCCTCATATTTTGTTAGCAGTGGTGTAGAGCCAATGATGCGTTGTTTGTACGTATCGCCTTCTTTTAAGAAAACTGGACTAGCCACAGCATTCATAGTGCCGGTCCATTGGCGCAACGTACCATTGATGAGATATTCACGTTGTTCAATTGTGCCACTCAATTGAAATTGTTCAGGAATGGCAGATTCAGTGGGAAAAATAGACGATAGTAACTGACTCATGTATTGGAAGGTTTAACTTACTGAGATGTGAAATTAACGATCTCTGAGCAATTCACCCACAAATAATAATTCCGGACGAAGTGCCAATTCGGTTGGCACCAGCCTGAATCATTTCAATCGCTTGCGCTTTGGTTTTAATTCCACCCGATGCTTTTACTCCCACCGCATCTGGAACCGATTGACGAATCAATTGAACGTTCGCTGCGTTGGCACCGGAAGGAGCAAAGCCAGTAGATGTTTTCACGAAATCAGCACCTGCATCTACGCATAATTTACAGGCTTCTACAATTTCGTCTTCGTTGAGATAGGCGGTTTCAATAATTACCTTTAATGCCTTTTGATAATCGTGCGCTAGTTTACTGCATTTTGCGATTTCGATTTTTGTCCATGGCAGATTGCTCTTGAAGGCAGAGACATTCCACACCACATCGATTTCATCAGCACCATCATCGATAGCGTTTTTAATTTCTGCCAACTTCGTTTCTGTTTGTGAATAACCTAACGGAAACCCGGCTACAGTTACCAAAATTATTCTACTGTCACCCAATTCACGTTTGGCTCTTTTCACCCAGAAGGGAGGCACGCAAATGCCCAGGAAAGAATATTGCTTTGCTTCCGCTACTAGTCGGTCAATATCAAGGCCGGTGAGGGTAGGGCTTAAATTGGTATGTTCTATGAAACTTGCCAGATTTTGCATTTAGCAAGTTAATTTATTGTATTCAAATGTTCACATGAATCAATGCCTGATTCCGCATTCCTTGCAATACTTCATAGCATATGGTTTGTTGCGTTTAGGTTTTTTCTTGTGACCGAAGTAAGCAAAGTTGGAATATTGAGGTTTGGAAAGTTTCTTTAACAGCTTTTGTTTTTCTTTAGCAGCCTCCTCTACGCGTTTGTAAAATTCATAGAGGGCCGTATTTTCCACTTTAGGTTTTTTGAAAAGCAGGCGTTGTCTTCGCTTTTCTTTGCGAGATAGATGTACCCGATGCGTTTTTTCTTCAACAGCGGTGGGAATAGGTGAGCGATCGCCTCGAGTATTATCTTGACCAATCGCACACAGTGGCAACGCCAATGCTGCGAAGGCATAAAAAAACCTCCACTTATTTTGCATAGTGGAGGTATAACGGAGTCTTTATAAATTTATTTCACCAGTTCATTAGCTGGTTTTGAATTGCTGTAGTGTTTGCTGTCTACGGAATGTCCAAGGGGCAACTGGTTCGCTTTCTTTCCACAAGCCTTTACCTTCTTGTTTTGCTTTTTCTTTCAATGCATCCAGAGCTTCAATGGGATTGCGCTCCGCAGTCCAGGCGAGTCCTTCCTCTAACAACTTAATCCGAGGGTCTTCACCATTCACTTCAAACGTACCTAAGCGTATGCCCCATCGGTCTTTTCCTTGTATTTCTACAGAGATCGTTTTTTCAAGAATCATTTTTTCTAAAAAGTCTTTCGCTTTTTCGCCATACTCTTGTGTCAACTCGGGCGAGTCGATTCCGAAGAACATGATTTTATAGGATTCTTTTTCGGCAGTCAGAATTTCAAAAGTATTTCCGTCAATTACTGTAATTACTTTTCCGGAGATCACTTCGTTTGCCCACAGCATGGAAGGCAGTAAGAAGAAAAAGAACAACGCAGGTCTGTACATCTTAATGGGGATTTAAGGTTCAACTTCACACATCAGTTGTTGATGCTGCAAAATTCTACACTGTAACCCGCAATTCACCGGCCAAAACTACCGTTTGCGTACGGATGTAAGATTGCTAGCTAATCAACCGTATTTTGTGAAGCACAGACGCCATTTAGGTAGCTCAGGCTTCAACAATTAGTTGAAGTGATTTAAAGCCATTGATGTCGGTAGTCTCTAATTGGAACAGATTTTCCCGAATTGATTACTTGCAATATTGGTCGATACTGAATTTGGCTTTCGCATCTCCCAATTCAACCGCTTTCTTCCAGTCTGCACAGGCTTCGTTTTTATTGCCTAATTGATAATGAAAATTCCCGCGCTGTTTTACATACGAAACTTCTTTTGGGTTGATCAGAATTGCTTCATCTAAGTCTGCAATTCCCGCTCCAATATCTCCCATTTCAGCTTTGCAATTGGCGCGGCCGTAGTAGGCAGCCTCATCTTTCGGATTTAATTTGATGGCTTTATCATAATCCGATTTAGCGGATTCAAATTCTCCGTTTTCTTCTTTGATTAAGCCGCTATTGTAAAACAAGTCTGAATTAGTTGGCTCTAATGCCAGCGCCTTCGAGATATTATCCAATGCACCTTTGCGATTGCCCAGACCAAGATATCCGCGAGCCCGCTCTTTGTAAAGCTCCACTGTATTTTCGCCTGCTTTTAACGCTTCGTCAAAATCTTTAATCGCTGCCTGAAAATCTTGTTGTTCTAATAAAGACTTACCACGCTTGAATAAATTGGATTTGTCTCGAAGCCCACCTTGAATTGCTTTGTCAAAATATTCTTGCGCAAAAGGATAATTTTTTAGTTCGTAATAGGTTTCTCCCAACTTTTGATAAAGCGAAGTTTCCGGCTTTTCTGTCAGCTTTTCTACTTGACGTAAATCACGAAGGGCATCTTCATATTTTTTAATTTTCCAAAATGCGTCAGCTCTGTTTTCGTATGCCCGTGTGTAATCTGATTTTTTGGCAATAGCTACGCCAAAGTCGGTGATGGCATCTTCGTATTTTTCTAAATTATAGAAAGCCTTTCCTCTGTTGTTGTACAAAGTCACATCGGTCAAACCGCCAGTCATAGCTTGTGTATAGTCTTGCACTGCCCCTTGATAATTTTTGTTCATGAATTTAGCATCACCCCGATGGAAGTAGGCGGTGAACAGTTTGTTGTTTTTTTCGATTGCCAAATCAAAATCGCTAATAGCGCCTTCCACATCTTTATTGGAAAGACGGCAAAAGCCACGCATATCGTAAGCGGCAGGATCGCTGCTGCCGGCAGCGAGTGCTTTTTCTAAATCAGGCAAGGCTAATTTTAATTCTTGTGTTTGAAAGTAACAAGTACCTCTTTTCAAATAAACCTCAGCAGTGGTTTCGCCCAACTCGATCGCTTTACTTAAATCCGTAATTGCTTTGGGAAATTCTTTTATTTCGAAATATGAATAGCCTCTGGTCAGGTAGGCCAGCTTATCTTTTGTTCCACCTTCAATCGCTTTCGTCAGATCCTCCACAGCACCTTTAAAATCTTTCAGATTGTACTTCGCGTTGCCACTCAACGCAAAGTCTTCGGTCGTTCCTTGGTTGTTGGCGGTCACCATGGCTTCATCCACAATCACTTTCGACCATTCTTTCAACTGGGAATTGGCGTTGGCACGATTGCGTAGCGCTTGTGTATAATTCGGTTTCAATTGGAGCGCCTTATCGAAATCAGCCACTGATTCTTTAGCCAAGTTTGAATTGAGTTTTGCTTTACCTCGATTATTAAAGATGATTTCATCATTCGCACCAAGCGAGATAGCTTTATCATACGCTTCAATGGCTCCGGCAAAATTATTTTCTTTAAAACGTCCATTACCCACCTGAAACAAAACATCTTTACTCTTGCTGCCGGCAGCAACCGCTTTTTCAAGATACATTAGGCCTTCTTTTGTCTTTTGGTTTTGCATATAAGCAATTCCTAAAAACTCGAGCGTTTGTAAATCAACTGATTCTTGTTTGGCTACTTTTTCTAAGTCGGTGATAGCGCTTCCATAGTCTTGCGTTTGGTACAGCGCCTTCCCTCTTTTTTCATATAAGGAAATTTCTTTTTCACCGGCTGCTTCGGCTGCTCTCAATGCTTCAATGGCTGTCTTATATTCCGATGCATCGTAGCGTAACAATCCTACATAATAATTTGCTTTGCCGTCTTTGATCCCTGCTTTGAGTGCATTTTCTAGAAATGATTTCGCAGCCCCTTTTTCGTTCAATTGATATTTTGAAATACCCAGCATTTTCGAGAGTTCGGCAGACTCGCCTTCGGTGGCGCGTACTTTATCTAAATCTTCGGCAGCGCCTTTGTAGTTGGCCAATGTGAAGTATAAGGTTCCTCGATTGAGATATGCTTTGGTATAATCTTTTTTTAGAGCGATTGCCTTATCAAAATCAGTAGCTGCGCCTTGCAAATCACCCAGGGTCATTTTGGCTTTCCCGCGGTTGTTGAATACAACGGGATCAGTAGATGAAAGAGCAATGGCTTTGTCATAATTTTGTAGTGCTGCTGCGAAATCATTTTTAATGAATTTAAGATCGCCCACGTTTTTAAAAGCGTCATATTCATTCACGCCCAGTGATATGGCTTTTTCTAAATCTTTCAATGCTGCTTCGTTTTCTTTCAGATTGAATGCTGCATTGCCTTTGTAATAATAGATTTCTTTGGAAGACGCACCGAGGGTGATTGCTCTGCTGAATGACTCTCCAGCTGCTTTATAATCTTTTGTGAAATAGTGTGCATTGCCGAGTTGTTCGAAAATTTCTTTGTCGCTGGCACCTAACGAAACGGCTGCGGCCAACGCGTTAGCGGCACCCGTATAATCTTTCAGTTTTGCTTGGCTTAATCCCAGCATCCGAAATACTTCTTTATCTTTTATGCCTTTGCTTACTACTTTATTGAGTGCTTCGGCTGCGCCTTTGTAATCGGCCAGATTGTATTTAGCGGTCCCTATGTTTTGAAAAAGTTCTTCATCGCTTCTGCCGGTAGAAATAATTTTTTCGTAGTCAGTTACGGCACCGGCCCATTCTTTTAACTGAAAACGTGCAGCGGCACGGTTCTCAAGTGCTTTGTCGTAATCCGGTTTTAACTTAAGCGCTTCATCAAAATCAGCAGCGGCTCCGGCTATATCTTTTAAATTACTTTTAGCTTTCCCGCGATTGTTATAAAGCACGTGGTCTTTTTTGCCTGTTGACAGCGCTTTATCGTAGTTGGTGATGGCGTCTTTATAGTTCTCTAATCTAAATTTTGCGTTTCCGAGGTTGACAAATGTTTCAAAATTTTTGGCACCCATTTGAACAGCTTTTTCCATGTCGCCTATACACCCTTGGAAATCTTCGAGTTTATACTTGGCGTTGCCGCGGAATTGAAAAAGTTCAGCGGTGTTTATTCTTCCTTTTACCGCTTCATCTAAATCCAGTCGTGCCTTTTCAAATTCGTTTAACTGAAAATAGGCAATGCCTCGTTTCACATAAACTTCTTTGTTCGAAAAGCCCGTTGTAATGAGTTGCGAAAACTGAGCAATTGCTTCTTGGTAGTTTCCTTGTTTTAATTTTTCAGATGCGGATTGATAAACTACCTGTTGAAGGGAATCGGACTTTTGCGCACCGGCACAAAATGAAACCAACAGGAAAAGAAGTATGTGATAGCGCATGGGGAGAAATTTGACTACAAAAATAGGAAAATAAGGGTGCTTAAATTTCGCAAAAACACGAATTACCCTACGCCATTATTGGGGAGTATTCCCAAAATGTGGATTGACGATAATACCAAATGGATTTGCCCACGGATCTTTTACCATGGCTACCCAAATACCATCTCCCACATTTTGTGGGGCTTCCAGCGGGGTGGCTCCAAATTGCAACAATTCCTGATAGCTTGCCTTGATGTTTTCTACCCCCCAGTAAGCGCTAACAGAATCGCTTTTTTGGCCGGTTTATTCATCGGGCACTAAGCCTAATTCGAACCCATTGACTGAAAAGCCCACATAAAAGGGCTGATCAAAGTAAGGTTGTATACCAAGTACTTTTGAATACCATTCTTTTGCATCGGAAAGATTGGAAACCTTATAAATGGTAGTTCTTAGTCCGAGCAGGTTGACGCAGAAATTATGCTAATAACCAAACATACAGGTAGTAGAAGGTAATTACCATGAGAGCGGATAAGATAATGTACCCAAAAACGCGACCTCTTTTATAATAGCCCTTAACGTTCATGATCTGAAGAATCTAAAAAATAACTGAACAATGCTCCTTGGTTAATGAAAGTCTTTTACTGCAATTTTGCTTCTGGTGATGAGGAGCTCGAAAAAGATTATCGCACTGACTCAAAATTGATTACCTCTAATATACTCGAATTTGGGTCATGTTGCTAATAATCAGGACAAATTGCCGAAACAGACAGTTGAATGTTCAATACAATCTTTAAACACCAAATGTGTAATAAGGTTGTTGGATCAAGGCTCAAAATGGTCAATAATATGTTGACTGATGAGCTTATAAATCTCAGCTACGTTCGGATCTTCTTTTAAAAATTCCAAGTGTTGATCAAGTGTTTCTAAGTCACCCCGCCTAGCCGGGCCGGTTTGGGCGGCATCGGGCCCAATGGCCAGGCTTTTTTGAATGGTTTCTGAAATTAATGGCTTTAGCCAATCATAATTTAAGCCATAGCCTTGCATAATGCCTTTCGAAATGTTGAGCATGTGATTGGTAAAGTTGGATGCAAAAACAGCCGCCACATGCATGGCTTTTCGCTCGGCAGAGGTAATTTTTTGTACTTGCGAGCTGATGGCATTAGCTAGTAGTCTGAGAACTTGTTCTGTTTCTTCGTTCAAACTTTCGATGAACAAGGGGATGCTTCTGAAGTCAACTTTCTTTTGTTTGCTGAATGTTTGGAGCGGATACAATACGCCAATCAAGGGTGTGGCTGCATATTGAAGATCACTCAATGGCCTGCTTCCGGATGTATGGATTAACACCGCTTCATCCGGTAAAATGATTTCGCGTGCAATGCTTTCAATGGCATCATCGCTGGCAGCAATGATAAAAATGGACGAACCACTAGTCGAAAAGTCCAGTGTGGCCTTTACTTCGGCCTGGTACAATTTACTAGTCAATTGTTCCGCATGATGCGGATTGCGACTGTAAACTTCGCGCACAATGAAGCCCGCGTTGTCTAATGCCGGTGCTAAATGCCAGGCTAAATTGCCGGAACCAATAAATGAAATCGATTGCTCTTTGTTCATGATGAAATAAAAGTAATTAAATATGATGAAAGTCAGGAGATACCAATTACTTGCCGTCTATCTTTCGCTCGCAAAAAAAGGAAAATGAGTAACAGCGATGCTTTTTCATTGTTGGTACGTAGACAAAAATGAATTTTAATGTAAATAGAATATGAGCACATTTATTTCCCCGGAAGAAGCCGTTCGATTAATTCAATCAGGTGACCGCGTATTTGTACACGGCAGTGCTGCCACCCCTAAACTTTTACTGGATGCATTGGCCAAACGAGCTGATGAACTGCGTGGTGTGGAGTTGGTTGCAATTAGTGTATTGGGCGATCTCGAAATTACAAATGCCCGCTATCGCGATAGTTTTTATTTTAATTCATTGTTTGTTTCAGCGCCCATTCGCGAAGCCATACACGATGGACGTGGTGATTACATTCCGATTTTTCTCAGTGAAATATCGAGCTTGTTTGAAAAGAAGATATTGTCGTTGAATGTAGCGCTATTGCATGTGTCGCCTCCGGATAAACATGGCTTTTGTTCGCTGGGCACTTCCGTGGATGTAGTGCGCTCAGCCGCTAAATATGCGAAGAAATTGATTGCTCAAATCAATCCCAACATGCCGCGGACACATGGCGATGGATTTATTCACGTCAGCCGCTTTGACGCGATGGTGGAATGTACCGATCAACTGCCGCAAGTTTCGTATACCAGCCAACTGACTGCTGAAGATATTACCATTGGCAAACATGTAGCCTCATTGGTGGAAGATCGCTCTACGCTTCAGATGGGGATCGGTTCTATTCCTGATGCGGCTTTGTTGGCCATGGGCCATTGCAAAGATTTAGGTATCCACACCGAAATGTTTTCGGATGGAGTGATGGAGTTGATTAAGCAAGGTGTGATTACAAATGCTTACAAAAAGAAACATCCTGGCAAGGTGGTTTCAGGCTTTACAATTGGCTCGAAGAAATTGTATGATTTCTTAGATGACAATCCACAATTTGCGTTTTTGGAAGCAAGCTATGTCAACGATACGCGGGTGATTAGGGCAAACCCAAAAGTGGTGGCCATCAACAGTGCGATTGAAGTTGATATTACTGGACAAGTATGTGCAGATTCAATCGGAACCTATCAATACTCCGGTGTAGGTGGACAGATGGATTTTATTCGAGGCGCAGCTTTGTCCGATGGAGGTAAACCGATTATTGCATTAATATCTGCTACCAAGAAAGGTGTTTCTAAAATTGTACCCGAAGTGAAGTCAGGAGCGGGTATCGTAACTACGCGCGCGCATATGCACTACCTGGTTACGGAGTTTGGAACTGCCTACCTCTACGGAAAAAATTTACGCCAGCGTGCCTACGAAATTTTGAAAGTAGCGCATCCAGATCACCAGGATAATTTGGAGAAGGAAATCATCAAGCGATTTGGGAGCAGAATACATCCGGTAGCCTAAACTGCTACGCGGCAAATTTCGGCCAGCTTGCTGACAACATGATCAATTTCTTGTATAGTGTTGTATTTGCTGAACGAAAAGCGAACGGCACCTCTTTTTGAGTTGGGATACAATGCACCGAGCACATGCGATCCGGTGGATGCACCACTTGAGCAGGCACTTCCGCCAGAAGCAGAAATTCCTTGCAGATCCAAATTGAAAAGCAGCATATCGTTTTCTTCTGATTCCGGCAGGCTCACGTTGAGAACGGTGTACAAACTTTTTTGAAGATTGGAAGAATCGCCATTAAAGCTCACATCGGGTATAGCTTCTGTCAGTTTAGCTGCCATGTGTGCTTTTAATTTTTTGATGTGACTTTCGTGCTCACTCATTTCGCGATAGCAAATTTCCAACGCTTTGGCTAAGCCGATAATGCCATACACATTTTCCGTGCCACCACGCATGTTACGCTCTTGCGCACCACCATGAATGAGCGAATGAATTTTTTTGTCTTTGTTGATATACATGAACCCTACACCCTTAGGTCCATGAAACTTGTGTGCAGCCGCAGTCAGGCCATGCACTTTTAGTTTTTTCATATCATGGCGATAGTGGCCCATGGTTTGAACGGTGTCGGATTGAAAATACGCTTGATACTGTTGACAAAGAGCGCCTACGCGCTCCATGTCGAGCAGGTTGCCGATTTCGTTGTTGGCGTGCATCAAAGAAACCAACGCCTGCGGATTTGCCTTCAGTAATTCTTCTAAGTGTGTGTAGTCTACATGGCCTTTTTCATCGAGGCGCACGTGATGTAATTTTATTTTTCCTTCACGCTCCAGCGTTTCCAGCGTGTGGGTGACAGCGTGGTGTTCGATGGGTGAGGAGATTGCGTGTTTTAATTGATACGTGTCAATGCTGCAACGCAGCAATGTGTTATCAGCTTCAGTTCCACCCGAAGTGAATATGATTTCACCTGGTGTGCAGTTCAAGAGTTCAGCTACTTTTTTTCGTGCCGACTCGATGGCCGCCCGCACTTTGCGCCCGTGCGCATGGGTAGACGAAGGATTGCCAAAGTCTTCGAGCATGAAAGGTTTCATGGCCTCAAATACTTCTGGGTCGAGAGGCGTGGTGGCTGCGTTGTCTAGGTAAACTCTCATGAACAGTTCTGATTACAATCTATCTAATTTCTTAATTTCTTCTGGATCTCTGCTGGTGTGAATAAATCGGAGGATTACTACCTCATTGTCTTGTACTTTATAAATGATTTTGTAATGCCAGAGCACAACAGATCGATAATTTCCACTTAACGATTCTAAAAATGATTCTCTAGAAAATCGCTCTGGTGAAATACTCAAACTCTTTGCTAGTTCTAATAATTTAAGTCGGACATTTTTAGCAGCACTGGGTGAATCTAATTTGATATATTGAATTATTTCGCGGAGTGACTCTTTGGCTGAAGCTGGGATCACTACTTTATAGATCTTTTCCATTACCAACTTTCCGATTCTTTTTCTAATTCATCGATAGTTTGGTAGTTCCCTTCCTTATACTCCTTTTCAGCTAATTCTACTTTCTTCAATAAATCACGTTTCGAAATGGGTGCGCCAGTCAACTCGTATCCGATGATTTTGGATTCACTCTTGTTCAAAATTTTCCTTACCTGATCGATGATTTTAGTATCATCTACATGAAGTAACTGTTCTATCAGAATAAGTTTTTGTGTTTGAATATCCATCTTCAAATAAATTTAGTAATCAAATCGTAGAAATCCAATCGGGTTCCATCATCCGGCAATCATTTGTTTGATATCTTCGATAATCCGTTTTGCTAAAGCATCTGCTTTCTTTTCGTTTTGCGATTCGGCATAGATGCGGATGATGGGTTCGGTGTTTGACTTGCGTAGGTGTACCCACTCTTTTTCAGTTTCGAAGTCAATCTTCACGCCATCCGCTGTGTTGATTTTTTCAGATGCGTATTTGGCTTTTACTTTTTCTAGTACCTCATCTACGTTGATTTGTGGTGTCAACTCAATTTTGTTTTTCGAGATGAAATAGCTCGGATACGTTTTGCGTAGCTCCGAAGCTTTCAGTTTTGATTTGGCCAAATGCGTCAAGAATAATGCAATGCCCATTAGTGCATCGCGGCCATAATGAAGCTCCGGGAAAATAACACCTCCATTGCCTTCGCCTCCGATTACAGCTTTGGTTTGTTTCATGGCGGTGACCACGTTTACTTCACCCACTGAAGCTGCCGTGTAAATGCCTTTGGCTTTTTCGGTAACATCGCGCAAGGCACGTGTGGATGAAAGATTCGACACCGTGTTGCCTTTGCGCTTGCTGAGCACATAGTCTGCTACAGCTACCAGCGTGTATTCTTCGCCAAAAGGTTTTCCGTCTTCCTGAATCAACGCCAACCGATCAACATCCGGATCGACCACGATGCCCAAATGGCATTTTTCATTTTTGACGGTCTTGCAAATGGCTTTGATGTTTTCAGGCAAAGGCTCCGGATTGTGCGGAAACTTGCCGGTTGGTTCGCAGTAAAGTTTTACAATCTTTTTTACACCCAGTGCTTTCAATAATTCGGGAACAGAAATTCCTCCGGTAGAATTAACAGCGTCAACGGCTATTTTGAAGTTGGCTTTTTGAATGGCCTTTACATCGACTAATTTATTCTTAAGAATTAACTCAATGTGCTTTCTGATGTAGGTCGTTTTCTTTTCGTAGCGACCTAGTTTTTCTACAGGTGCAAATTCGAAGTTTTCGGTTTGTGCGTTTTGTAAAACCAGCGCGCCATCTTCTGCTGAAATAAACTCACCTTTTTCGTTGAGCAGCTTGAGGGCATTCCACTGAATGGGATTGTGGCTGGCAGTGAGGATAATGCCTCCGCCTGCTTTTTCTAACGGCACGGCAATTTCTACCGTAGGCGTTGTGGAAAGTCCCAGGTCGATCACATCTAGACCGAGACCTTGCAGCGTAGAGCACACCAGGCTGCTCACCATTTCACCGGAGAGACGCGCATCGCGGCCGATGACTATTTTTTTGCCTTGGCGGGATTTTACCCATGAGCCAAAAGCAGCTGCAAATTTTACACAATCAACAGGAGTGAGGGCATCGCCCGGTTTGCCACCGATGGTTCCGCGAATGCCGGAGATAGATTTAATGAGGGTCACGAAGTTAAATTAAAATGTGACCGCGAAGTTAACGCTCTTTTGATGTCAACAAAAATGGCAAAAAGTGTTCTGTGATGGATTAGCCTTTCTTAATTGAAGGCAACTCGGCTGCTTTTTCAGGATCGCCACAAGCTTCGCCAGCCCCTACTACTTTGCCGCAATAGCCACAAGTAATGCCTTCTTTGGCCAGAAAGGGACTTTGAGTGGCGCAGGTGCCTCTGAACTCTCCATTTTTAATGAACAACAATCGCACGGACATTAATATGAAGAAGAGTGCGAAAATGCCAAGTGTAAGGAGAAAAACTGCCATGTCGATAGTTGTTTACGGTGTGTGAATGACGAATTTTACAGCGTGTGCAAAGATAACCAAAGATTGGTTGATTTAGTTTGCAGGCGACTGGTAGTTTAGCACACACTTGGTAAAGTAGCACGCACTGCGGCAGGGATGGAAGCGGCACCCCGCAGTGGTGTGGCATGTGGGTTGGCACGAGGAGTATAGCGAACAGCCCGCAAGCCGCCCTCCTCCGATAAATCTTCGGAGGGCGAGTCGCCAAACAAAAAATATAGAGACAATCTCATAAGTAAAACCAAACGATTGATTGAATGAAGAAGCCTTACTCTACTCCGGATTTGCAGCGCGAGGAAAAACTGAAAGCCTTTGACCGGCTGCTGACGGTGATGAACGAACTGCGTGAAAATTGTCCGTGGGATAAAAAGCAAACGCTCGAAACGCTGCGTCACCTGACGATTGAGGAAACGTACGAACTATCAGACGCGATTTTGGAAGGCAACTTGCAGGAGGTGAAAAAAGAGTTGGGCGATTTGATGTTGCACCTCACGTTTTATGCGCGCATCGGATCGGAGTTGAAGGCATTTGATATGACGGACGTACTCAATGGCATTTGCGACAAGTTGATTGAGCGGCATCCGCATGTGTATGGCGATGTATCGGCCGAAGATGAAAAAACAGTGAAGGAGAACTGGGAGAAAATCAAATTGCGCACGGGGAACAAGTCGGTGTTGGAAGGTGTGCCCAAATCGCTGCCGGCATTGGTGAAGGCCATTCGCATTCAGGATAAAGCCCGGGGCGTGGGCTTTGACTGGGAGCGCAAGGAGCAGGTGTGGGAAAAGGTGGAGGAGGAGATGAGTGAGTTTAAAAATGAGTTTAATGTGGCCGCTGGCCAGCCAATTGACCACGAAAAGGCGATGGCTGAGTTTGGCGACTTGCTGTTTTCGCTGGTGAACTACGCCCGTTTTATCAATATTGACCCGGAGGAGGCACTGGAGCGCACGAACAAAAAATTTATCAAACGTTTTCAGTTTTTAGAAACCGAGTCGGCCAAAGACGGCAAGAAGATGGGAGAAATGACGCTGGCAGAGATGGACGTGTATTGGAATAGGGCGAAGGGGGTTTGATTTTTTATACTTGATCGGGTGTAATCATGTGTTAAATTATCTTTTTATACCCGATCGGGTATAATTGACTTAGAATGGTACCTCAATTTATTGCTTAAAAATTGCTGCCTTAGCAGTAATTTTGGCTTATTAATCACCTAAATTAGTTTTAAGGGCTTTATTTTACTGTTTTAGCAGTAATTATTGCTCTATTTTTAGAAATTCATCTATTTTACATCTATTTTTACTGTTATAGCAGTAAAATATGTTACATCAACCAGAACTTGGCAACTACATTCGTACTCTTCGGAAGAAGAGTGGACTAACACAAATTCAGTTGGCAGAAATGGTGGGTGTTGGAAAGTCGGTGATATTTGATTTGGAAAAAGGGAAGCAAACGGTTCAGTTATCTACCCTGGTGAAAATATTATCGGGGTTGAATATTAAAGTAAAATTGGTAAGTCCGATCGAACCAGAACCATGAGAAAGGCAGCCGTATTTTTTGATAACACATTGGCAGGATATCTGACAGAAACCGATCAGAAGAAATATCTTTTTGACTATCTGGAGGATTATCAGGGTGGAGCTATATCATTGACGATGCCGGTGAATAAAAGGAAATTTCAGTTTGAAACCTTTCCGGCATTTTTTGATGGCTTGCTACCTGAAGGACAACAGTTGGAAGGGTTGCTTCGCCAAAACAAAATTGATCGCAATGATAACTTCAGTCAGTTGCTAGCAGTGGGCGAAGATTTAGTGGGAGCGGTGAGTGTAAAACCGATGGATGAATGAATCGCTGCCCGATTACATACGAGCCATGTGGTGAGCGGAGGTATTCGGAGCGCGGGCTTAAATTATTATCGCCCAAGCTGAAGGACTTACATGACTTTCCGTACAACAAAAGTGAACAATTAAAGGAAGCCGTTGCGCGTGCGACCAAAATGTCTATTCAAGGCGTTCAGCCCAAGCTGAGCGCGAGACTAAACGCAGTGGCGGAGATTTTTGAAATAGCTGATCAGGGAGGTACATTCATTATTAAACCTCAAAATGATTTGTATGAGGAGTTGCCGGAGAACGAAGATGTAACGATGCGGATGGCAGCGGCCATTGGTATTGAAACGCCCTTGCATGGCATGCTCTATTCGAAAGACGGATCGAGGTCTTACTTTATCAAACGATTTGATCGATTGCCTAAAAAAAGAAAGGTAGCCGTAGAAGATTTTGCTCAGCTAACGGGCGCAACGCGCGAGACAAAATACAGCTCTTCCATGGAAAAAGTAGCGGCTGTTATTGATCAGTTTTGCACTTTTCCGCTGTTGGAAAAAGAGCGCTTCTTTCGCTTGACGGTTTTCAATTTTTTAACCGGAAATGAAGACATGCATTTGAAGAACTTTTCATTGATCAGGCGGAACGATAAAGTAGAGTTATCACCTGCTTATGACTTATTAAACACGACAATTGTCTTGCCCAAACCACAAGAAGAACTGGCTCTAACATTGGCAGGTAAAAAGAGTAAAATGACACGCGAGAATTTGGTGGACTATTTTGGTAAGGAGCGACTTGGGTTGGCAGCTATTCGGATCGAGAAAATTTTACTTGAAATCAAATCGCAAAAGGAAAACTGGAATGACCTGCTGGACAAAAGTTTTTTGTCGGATGAAATGAAAACGAAGTATAGGGAATTACTCAACCAACGGTGGATGCGATTTTTTTAAATATTAACTCATGGGCAGAATTTTAGCAATAGATTATGGCACGAAGCGCACGGGATTGGCGGTAACTGATCCGATGCGCATTATTGCCACCGCATTGGATACAGTGGAGTCGGGGAAATTGATCGATTACCTGAAAGCCTATTTTGCGCGCGAGGTAGTAGATGAAGTGGTGATTGGCATGCCCAAGCAACTCAATAATCAGGATTCGGAAATTGCACCGCTCGTGCGAAAGTTTGTGGAGCAGTTTCAAAAGACATTCCCGGACAAGCCGATTGCGTTGGCCGATGAACGTTTCACTAGTGCGCAGGCCCATCGCACGATGCTGAGTGGTGGCATGAGCAAGAAAGACAGGCAGGTGAAAGGAAATGTAGACAAGATTAGCGCTACGCTGATCTTACAGAATTACATGCAGTCCAAAGGATTTTGAGCCGAACCAAACTTTGCCGTATGGGCGTATGAGCCAAAACCCTACCTTTGTATTTTATCTTTTTAGATTATGGTGTATCCAATTGTAATGTATGGCGATGCAGTGCTTCGAAAAAAAGCACGGGAAATTGAAAAGGGAGAAATTGACATGGAAGTGTTTGCCAACGATATGTTTGAAACGATGGCAGCAGCCCATGGCATTGGCCTGGCGGCTCCGCAAATCGGTAAGAGCATTCGGGTGTTTGTAGTGGATGGCACGGTGTTGGAAGATCAGCCGGAATTGAGTGACTTTAAAAAAGTATTTATCAACCCCACGATGTTGAAGGAGGAGGGAGAAGCGTGGGCATTTGAAGAAGGTTGCCTAAGCATTCCTAATATTCGTGCGAATGTGGCAAGGCCGGAGAAAATCAGACTTCGCTACTATGATATGAATTGGGTGAAACATGAAGAAGATTTTGATGGTATGAAGGCGCGCATTATTCAGCATGAATACGATCACATCGAGGGCAAGCTCTTCATTGACTACCTCACTCCACTTAAAAAGAAAATGCTGAAAGGAAAATTAACCGATATCAGCAAAGGGGATGTGGACACCGACTATCGTATTGTGGCACCGCTTCGAAAGTGAGGTGTGGTTCGTAGTGTGATTTCATTTTAGCTCAATTTCATTCACATGAATATTTCTTCCCGCCTGCCAGAAGTGGGCACTTCCATTTTTAGCGTTATGTCGAAGATGGCGCTGGAACATCAGGCCATTAATCTTTCACAAGGCTTTCCGGATTTTCCGGTTTCAGAGAAGTTGATTGACCTGATTCATCAGGCGATGAAGAATGGTCATAATCAATATGCACCTATGCCCGGTGTGCCTGCACTTCGACAGGTGATTGCAAAGGTGATTGAGCAAACGTATCAACGACCTACAGATTTTGAAAGCGAGATAACCATTACTGCCGGAGGAACCGAAGCGATTTTTTCAACCATTACTGCTTTGATTGGCGCTGGCGATGAAGTGATTTTGTTTGATCCATCCTATGATTGTTATGATCCGGCCATTCGATTGAATGGCGGCATTCCAAAACATTTGAACTTGCGGGCGCCTGATTTTAAAATCGATTGGAACGAAGTGAAATCAGTGATTACTCCACGCACTAAAATGATCATGATCAACACACCGCATAACCCAAGTGGTGCGATTATGCAAGAAGCCGACATGCGTGACTTAGAGAAGTTGGCCGTGGAGAATAATTTGATTGTGTTGAGTGACGAGGTGTATGAGCGTATCATTTTTGATGGCCAGATTCATCAAAGTGTTTTGCGCTATCCGGCTCTGGCGAAACAATCGGTCGCGATTTTTTCATTTGGAAAGACGTTTCATGCCACAGGGTGGAAAGTGGGCTACACGGTGGCGTCAGAAGCCATCACTCGCGAAATCCGAAAAGCACATCAGTTCATTACCTTCAGTGTAAACACACCTTTGCAGTTTGCGCTGGCCGAATACATGAGCGATTCTGAAAACTATTTGCACCTCGGCCAATTCTATCAGCAAAAACGTGATTTCTTTTTGGATCAGATTCAAGGGTCTTCTTTCAGGCCACTGCCGTGTTATGGCAGTTATTTTCAGTTACTTTCTTTTGAGGGAGTTTCTGGAAAATCAGAAATGGAAATGGCTACGTGGATGACGCAAGAGAAAAAGCTGGCGCCCATTCCCGTTTCTGCTTTCTACAAAGATGGGCTCGATCAGCAGTTGCTGCGTTTTTGTTTTGCCAAAGGAGATTCAACATTAGAAAAAGCTGCCAAAATTTTGAAGGCGATTTGAATAAGTAATAGTTTGATAAACACGCTACTTGATCCTATTCAAATTTATTCCTGATCTTCACGAAAAAAATATATGATTATTGACTTACTGACTAATTCTAATTTGTATCACACCATTCATCCGAGAATTAATCGCGCTTTGAAATACTTAGCTGAGACGGATTTCAACTCGATGTCGTTGGGAAAATATGAAGTGGACAGAACAGACCTATTTGCGATCGTAAACGAGTATGAAACAAAAGATGCAGCAGATTGTGTGTGGGAAGCACATCGTAAGTACATCGACATTCATTACATCCTTCGCGGAAGCGAGTTGATTGGAACAACTTTATTGACGAATCAATCGCCTGCCAAAGAATATGATGAGGAAAATGACTACTGGTTGTTTGAAGGAGGAGAGTCTAAGCAAGTACTCCAATCCGGCATGTTTGCTATATTTTATCCACAAGACATTCATAGCACAAGCCATCATCCGAATTCCAAAACGTTCGTTCGAAAAGTAGTGATAAAAGTACTGCTATAAAGAAGTAGTCGCCCCATTACGAGCAGAAGGATATAGCTCCTTTGAATGACCAAATTTCCGACTAACTGACCATTTATTGGTAAAATTTCTGGCTAATCAACACCTTTAGTTAGGTGCGTAAAAACAAAAAGCCCAAACTCATTTCTGAATTTGGGCTTTTTTGAACTGGCAGAGGAGGAGGGAAATGAACCCTGACTCACAATGCTTGATTTTCAGTATTTTAAAGGTGATAAAATCGGGTACTCACCAGATGACTCACCAACGAATTAACGATCTCGGGTGACTGCAAATTCATATCAAATATAACATCTTTGTCCGACTTGGGCAATTTTTCCCTAGAAGAACTTTGAACCTTAACAACAATTCAAATCGTTTGTCATCGAATACCACGAAACAGGTGTTCATATTTTTTGATGCTGTGTAAAGTGAACCTGGGTGCTCACTTTTTTAATACCAAGTTGGTACCAACTTGTGAATTTCTTCCGTCAACCTCTAACATCTTCGCTATGCAATATCAAATCCAATGGAAGAAAGAAATGCTATCCACAGGGACCAGTTACTCACTGTTGGAGATCTGGAAAAATTCAAGACCGAACTGTTAGCGGAACTCAGAATACTTATATCCGAACAAAAAGGACAGCCCGTCAGAGAATGGCTCCGCTCCGCGGAAGTGCGTAAAATGTTGGGTGTTTCAGCCGGAACCTTGCAGAACCTCCGGGTAAACGGCACCCTTTCATATTCCAAAGTGGGGAGCATTGTCTTCTACAAGTACGATGAGATTGTAAACCTGCTGGAAAAGAACATGGCTCCACGATAGATGGATAGGTTGCAGCAACTTACCGACTATTTTAACAGAGCGGCTTCGGATAATCGCTTGAAACCAGTGCACATCTCATTGTTCATGGCATTGTGCCATGCCTGGATCACCAGCAACTTTCAGCGTCCCTACCATATTTCACGAAGGCGGCTAATGAGCGCATCGCGCATTAGGTCGAAGGCTACCTACCACAAGGTAATCCGCGAACTACAATTTTTCGGATACTTGAAATATCAACCCTCTTATCATCCGGTGAAAGGTAGCGCAATAGAACTCTCAATCTATCAGCATCAGGTTTTCAATTGACTGCAGTTGATCGAAATGAACTGAAAGGAGTGTGTACCTCAGTAACAAAAAATTACATTCACGTGCATTCGATATGAGACACTATCGGACATCAAAACGATTTGGTATTATCACGGGTATGGATTCACTTGATAAACTCAAAACATTCCTTAACCGGGTAGCGTTTGATACCAACCTTGGTACTTCGCACGTCAGTGTCTATCTGGCATTATGCTACCTATGGCTTTCAGGACAATCAGAAGAATGCCTTTTTATTTCGCGTAGAAAGGTAATGGCTTTGGCTAAAATCAAATCAAGTTCCACCTACCACCGGGTCATCAATGACCTTAAAGACTTAGGGTATATTCAATATTATCCCAGTTACCACCCGCTACGTGGGAGTACGATCAGGTTAATTCCGCCTACAACACCTTGTCGCGGGTGAGGCGATACCTTGCAATATTAATTAGAGTAGATCCATTGCGCGTGGCAAGGTAGGCAGGTAGTCTAGCGGTGGAATGAATTAGAGTAAGATACGTGCTTATGGTCTTCCAGCATCTTTTTTACGTCTTCGTATTCATAGAAGATGACGCCTCCGATTTTAGTAAAGGGCAGCATTCCATTGATGCGTAAATTTTGGAGCGTACCTGGGGAAATACTTAACATCTTTCTTACCTCATGAGACTTGAGCCATTTCTTGATTGGCATACTGGCCCGTTTTGCAAGCAGCTTTTCTATCTCCTCAATGAGTTCTTTTTTCAGGTTTTGAAGGTCCTCCGGTGTAACGATTGTTGCAGGCATAGGGTGTTTAGGTAAAGCATATAAACTCTTTATATATGTGACCTACGATCAAAAATCATATAGTGCCGATGCAAACAATGCCTGCAGCTAAGCCACTACCTCATCATTTTTATCCACGTTCGGATTTATTCCGGAACTCCGCCAAGAGACTTCGGCATAAACCCACCATTCTCCCCGCGTTCCATTTATTCCGATTCCTCTTGGCTTGCGCATCGTCCCTCGCATAAGCAGTTCCGGAAAAATCCGGTGAGTTGATCATAAAAATGATGTTCAACTTAAATACTACAACTATGTTAGACTACATCTTCCTTTCGCAAACTACACCTTGTGATGAACCTTGCGCGCAAGTGGGGAGCGATGACTACATGCAACGCGCGCGTATGGAGGCACGTGTGTACATGGATCAACTGAAACGAACTTTTGGAAATAATCCGGAAGGATCATTTTTCAAAGTGGTACGTTGTCCGCATGATTTCGGAACATACCTTGACATACGATTTTACTATGACGATGAAGATCAGGCACACGTGAAATATATGTTGCAGGTTGAGTCAGGCTGTAACAAATGGGATAGCCAAGCTAAAGAGGAATTGCGTGAACTGGGCTACTCCCCCAAGGGAGTCGAGGCCGTTAATCATCAAGGGTAAGGGGGTAAATCCCCTTTTTTTACTCGGTTGCCCAAAACCAAGGGGTTTATTTTTTTTCTCCGAACCCTTAAATTAACGCAAGGTATTTTTTAAGGAGTTTTTGGTAGCAAGCTCGTATTTTTTCGGTTTTACGTGTGGATTTAAACGCCAACGGGTGCTTCAGTTAATAGCTTTTCACCCGTTAGATAGAAATCGTATAGTGAGATGCCTGACCATGTTCATAACCATGAGATTCGAAAGTTACTGCTTTCCTGTCCTGGGAAGGCTATAAAGATTCTGTACGATCAGTATTGCAAAAGCCTCTTGAAGATAGCCTACAGACTGACGCACGACCACGATGCATCCAAGGACATTGTGCAAGAAGCATTCGCTCATGTATGGAAGAACGCTCGCGAACTGGGGAATCATCACGAACGGTCTATTCAGCATTACCTGGTCAGGATCGTCCGAAACAAGTCGGTAAACTACTACAATGAGAACGTTGCACTCGGTCAGCGAAAAATACGACTGATGAATGGCCACACTTTTGGCTTAGCCGAGCAGTCTATTGAAGCCAGGATTATTCAGGTTGAGATTACGGAAGAAATACTTCAAATCATTGCACGATTCCCGAAAAGGGAACGCGAGTGCCTGATGATGAAAATAGAGGAAGAATTACACAACGAAGAAATCGCCCTGCGCCTGGGTGTGGGTGTAAAGGCGGTGGAGAAAAGCCTTACCAGCGCCAAGAAACGGCTCCGCAGCCGCCTGCAGGCTAAATCCTAAAAAATTAGTTGTCCTCTCACGTAGGAAATCGAATCCGTTTTCGGAGTAAATAAATAGAAGACCACAACTATGGACAGAGTATCGCTCATTTACAGGGTGCTTGCCGGTGAGGCTGACCCCACGGAGAAAAAGGAGTTAGACGATTGGATCGCCAAAAGTGAAGCCAATCGCGAAGAGTTTGAAGACATCAAACTTCTTTGGGAATTTTCTGAAACGACTCCCGATCACGGTCAGGTGGATGATCGTGGTTTCGAAAAAATCAAGCAACAGGTAATGCAGCGATTAAAAGCGAAGGCAAGGCTGAAGCATGCATTATATACGATAGCCTTGGCCGTTGCCATACTTATACTAGTACTGGTCACCAAGTGGACGTGGTTTTCGGATTTGGATAGTGTGCAGTTTAATCGAACAGGACTAAACGAAATAATAAAGGAACTTGAAAAAAATTACAGCATACAAATTGACGTGAGTAATCCAGGGATACAAAGGTGCCGGCTTACTGCAACGTTCTATAAGGTGGATGACGAACAATTGACACTAAAAGCGATTGAGCAAGCCCTGAATGTGGAGTTCATCATGTCAGGTAAGCGCAAGTATAATTTACGAGGAAGTGCGTGCCTGGATTTATAGGAGCAAGAGTTTTTTTTACGCAGTACGTAATATGAATAAACATACCGGTTCATTCCGGTTACGCTGGCCATGCATCCGGGAGTCAGATATGAATTGCAAGAGTTGGAAAAACTCATTTCGTCAGGCGATCAAACGATCCGTGATGAGAAGCAAAGTAATGCGCTCAAAGATGCGGTAAGGCAGGAAGTCGAAAGAATTAAGCAGACGTTTATTCACGAGGTATTCACGTTCGAAGACGAACGTCACCTGGAGCGCTACATTCAATACCATCAACAAGCCTTGATCCGGCTGATGGACAAAGCGGCCTTGTTCATCAACAGCGACAATCCGGAAGACCAAAAGCGCAAACAATTCTATGCGCTATTCTATCCGGGCCTGGAAGAACTCCTTTTATTTATTGAACGTCATTTCACTAAATATTTTGATCAGGATGCCAAAGCGCCTGAGGGATACATTGACATTGCACGCAAGGACGCACGAGCCAATATCAAAAAACTGCAAAAGGCCTTGGCGCAGAAAGCAACCGATCAGCGTTTGGTTGATTTGTTACTGCACATTCTCAAGAAGATTGTAGAGAGTAAACCGGATCAGGGGATTACATACCGGAAGGTAATGTATGCAAAAGAGGTTCAGAAGGAGTTGTCGCGACTGGCGGAAAGGGAATCCGGGGTGCAGGATTGGGATGATGAATTGCGCCAGATCATGTATTACCTGAACTATAATTCAGTGAAAGTGCTCACCTACCATGCACATTACATTTCCTCCCTTTTGGATCAATCGGAAACGCGGGCGGAAAAAATTGAAAAGCTCTCTTTTGTGTTGAAGAAAATCAATCAGTCGCAGGTGAAGCCCGGGATACGGTACAACCAAAATGGAAGTGCGCTTAAGGATCAATTGAATATTTACATCACAGAGGAAATTGATTACCAGGAGCGATTGCAGCAGTTAAGCAACAGCGCTCCAGACCGGTCACCCGATTCCTTCCTTCCTGGCTTTAAACTCAAGTTCGAAGCATCGGTATCACAACTGGCCTACTTGTTACGGATTTTTATGGAGACAAAAATCATCCTCAACAATAACCTCAGTCAGGTACTTCATTTTCTAGTACGATTTGTAATCACGAAACGATCCGAAACCATATCGTATGGCAGTTTCCGGTCCAAATTCTACAGTGTGGAAACAGGTACAAAGGAATCAGTGCGAAGTATGTTGGTTACAATGATCCAGTACATTGATAAGGCATAGTTCGCCCTGGACTTACCAATCAAAGTATCGACTTAGGCCTTTCCGGGAATTGTTGCAGGTTGACCCACCGGGCATCTTTACTCCATTGCGCAAAGCACAGGCTGTAGTGCTCATGAATACGCAAGGTCACCGCATCCAGGCTTTTGTTGATTTCCTCCAATTGCCTTAAAAGCATTTTCAACTCTTCAATCTTCTGCATGTAGAAGAATTGATTTACCTGCTGATGGAGAATCAGGTTGTTCCGCTCGTTGAGATACGTAACAAGCCGTTGCATCCGGTCGATCAGTTTGGTTGGCTTTTCGCATGAGGTCATGGGTGAAGAACAATACGTTTGTGATAGCCAACAAACAGGAACCGGACGCCTTTCCTTAACCTAAACATATGAAGAATAGCCGGATGCTCTCCGGAGTATCCGGCCCTGAATGTTGCGCTATGGGTTATTTACATTTACTAAGTGACGCGATTTTGTAAAACGTATAGTTGTGCAAACGTAAGAACTGCAACATTTTTTGATTTACTAATTTTTGCCACACTATCGGGAAATGTGGAAAATATTAGAAAGGCATAGTGACGTTATAATTCTTATCCGTAAAGCGACCTCCTGAGTCCTTAAACGGATATGAAATATAGTCTATATAGGTGGATGTTAGATTGCAGGTTAAGTGACGCGGTTTTGTAACGTACAGCCAGGCGGAAGTTGAGAGTTGGCGTTGTTACTAAAATGGAAAAGTAACAATAGTGTGGCTCGGAATGGGCACCTGCTACGGCTTATGATTTTTGGGTTTGCTACGTTCCGATTTTCTTTGAATAAAAGAGTAAGTGTAAGTCACTGATGAATAACAAATAGTTGAAGCAAAAGCTAAGTAATGTCTCAGAAATGAGTCACTCCATTCAGACTATTACAATTAATGATAGGGGTGAACAAACTCTTAAAAGTTATTTAATCATTGATATCAACGCCTATGTTTTTGTCGCACTCGCGAATATGTACAGGTGACTCCCTGCCTTCCCATTTACCTGTAATTTGGTAAATTTCATAGAAAATAATCCATTCACTAACCCAAGGAATGGTGTATTCACAAATTTTGATCTTTTCATTCCAACGCATGTCCGGAGGATAGTGCAAGCATACGCTGTGATCTTTGTACATATGAATGTGCTTGCTTGGGAGAATGAATGGTTTAAGTATTGTTGTCTTCGGCTCGTAGCCCACCACATACTCAATCTTTACCTTGTATCGATCTTTACAGTCTTGTGGTTGCAGCCACCCTATGCAAACGAGAACATTATTTTTTATATCACATTTTAAATAGCTAAATGTCTGTTCAATCAGTAACTTCTGGTGATAGAGAAAAGCATACTTTTTTGATTGATAGTGCTTTCCTTTGGGAAAAACCTTAGCCCTCATAGTGGAAGCGGTGTGGCTGATTTTTTACACCAACACTACTAGAAGAAATGTTTCCCTCCGAATCAGTGAATGCATTTCCGCCCGTGATAATTCCGGCAGTCTGACGAAGTCTATTCAAGCGTTCTCGTTCAGCATCGTCCTTAGAAACTGGAACAAGCCCGTCAACGTCTTCTCGCAAGTATGGCAAACTCTTTAGGTATTTCAGCCAATTGAATTCATATTGAGTATAAAGGAAGCCGCTCTTTCGATTTTCAAAAATATAGCGTTTGATTACATTACCATAAGAGTCAGTAACAAGGCTAAAAAGCTCTTCGCTGAGTTGCGTCTTACTCTTAACGTACTCACCAACGACTATACCGTTTGATTTGGCGTGACCCTGCATTTTGCTAGCGAGGTTGGTGTGCAAACTATATGTAGTAATCTCACTACAATCACCAATACCTGCTTTGGCCCAAATTACGTTCTCATCGTCTCCGAAATCTATTCCAATGCGGGTCGATATATCCTCAATCCCATCCTGGTCAAATATTTTTTTCAAATCATTTTTCACAAAGTAAGAGAACATACTGGTTGCGGTTATCGCCTTAATATTTGCATCCTTCTTGTCTACGCCCTTCCCTCCGAAATAAACGAAAACTCCATCCCCCTGTAGCCTGTGTATATACCCGCCTAATGCTACACAAGTGTGGATGGCCGCACGCTGAATAGTATTGGTAATGACGGTAATCGTTTCGAGGTCATACTCCCGGAAGAGGTTGGTAGAGCCTTTGATATCGATGAACACGGACACGATGTAGTGCTTCTCCGTTTGATTCGTTTCTTTCAGGTGCTTGAAATCAGGGTGCTCTCCTAGCTTCTGATTAACATTTGCCTTCAAACCTGCCGTGTTTACCAGATTAAGAAAACTGGGTAGTGGTGTCATGTCAATTTTCTTGTCGAAAAAAGCACGCGTATCAACTCCTTCTGTGAGAGGTCGTTCAAATCCAGATAATCCTTTGCTGAAGGATTTACTTTTCTTGTCACGATCAATCGCCTCGCGGATCGTGGATAAATAATTGTCGTAAATATTCATATTGATTTTATGTTATTCATTAGTAGGATGATAAAGGGGATTGATAGAATAAACTCTAAAAAGATCAAGTAGCCTGCCCACCGAAGTCTTCTGAATTTGTTCCGGAGCCCGATTGATAGCTGATGAATTTGCTCTGTATAGTCATTCTGCAACTCTTGCGCATTCAACGCTGAAACGGAAGCCTTGAAATCCGCCAAAGAAAATCGGGCTATTGACTCAAAGTACAAGTGAGACTTACTTGGCTTTGCTAAAAAGGGTATTCCTGCACTTAATGTGAATAGAATTGAAATAAGCCCCAAGAAAACAATAGCAGTGAAGTTTCCATTTATCCAAAATCCACAATCAAATGCTGTCTGAATGCTTGGATAAATCGCCATAAGGCCTCCAACTATGAATGTATTGACAGCTAGGAACAACGCACTTTTGTTGTTAACACTGTCATAGTAGTGATCGAATCTTTCAATACAGAATTTTAAATGCTCATGCGTTTCCATAATCAAACACGGGGTGAAGTTTCATTGCCGATAATCGCGCCAATCGTGGCGCATACAAAAAATCCAACGGGGCCGCCAACAGCACCAATGATTCCGCCAATCACAGCCCCCGCGGTAGTGTTGTTCTCACGAATCTTTTCCTTCCTTGACTTGCTGTAGGGGGCACGTGTTGTTCCGTATTGTTTGCGTACAATGCGGCTCTTTAGTATACTTTTATTGAGGTTGCAGTCGATACAGGCCGGAAGCACGTTGTTGCCATGATCTGTACCCCCATTTGCACGGGCTTTGGAATGTTCAATGTGCCACGCCCCGCGCATACCACGCATGCCGTGATTTTTGAAGCTGAGTTTGCAATGGCAGAGGTGACACCTGCCATCGGTACGATCGTAAATTCTCCTGAGATTGTGTAAATCTTTCGCCATAGTTTCAATGGTTTAGTTGTTAAACAATAATTCAAGCAACCAGAAACCGGAGATAGGTAGGCGAAAGGCTTTGAAATCAGCAGCCAGAGGCTACATTTGCAAAACAAAACGCAGTCATCCCGGTTGGGGATGCCAATTCTCAAATACAAGTTTTGTCAAATAGGGGTACTCGCAATACCCCTATTTTATTTTACATAATTGGTCTAACACTGCAAGCCGCTTGCCAGTTCCCGTAAACTAAAATTTTGAAGCCATTTTGTCACAAATACCCCTTATACCTGCTAAAAAGTGATTATTAATAGTCTAAATCTGCCATTTGTCAGGGCTTATGACAGATTAACAGATAAAATTGACAGAACAACTTAATTATACTAATTTTGTAAACCAATTAACCTCCAGGCCTGTTCTATGAACAGAACAAGTGCTAAACCAATCAATTATGGAACAATTTGCTGATCGGCTAAAGTCGGCCCGTGTAATGGCCGGACTTTCGCTACAGGACTTGGCAGACAAACTCAAGAACCGCGTGACCCGGCAAGCGCTTCATAAATATGAAAAAGGTGAGTTTATGCCCGATAGTGAGATGCTGGGATTATTGTGCGATGCCTTAGGCGTACGCCCCGATTATTTCTACCGTAAGACCGAGGTGAAAATGGGCGAAATATCTTTCCGGAAGCGCCAAAGCTTTCCGGTAAAGGACAGAAAGGGATTAGAGGAGCGGGCAAAAGATAAATTGGAACGTTATCTTGAATTGGAAAAGATTCTGAATATTTCGACTGATTTTTCACTGAATTTCAAAGATCGACCGATTAAGTCCAATGAGGATGTTGAGAAGGTGGCCAGCGATCTTCGGAAAGCCTGGAAACTGGGCAATGATCCGATCTTTAATCTAATCGAGCTGTTGGAAGACAATAAGATAAAAGTTATTGAGATTGAATCAGCCGATACTTTTGATGGGCTTTCGGCATGGGCAAATGACGGAACCATTCCAGTGATTGTATTGAATAGCAGCAATATCAAATCACTTGACCGCAAACGATTCACCGCCCTGCACGAATTGGCTCACCTGGTTCTGGAGCTGGACGAGTATACCGAAAAACAGAAAGAGAAATTCTGCAACTACTTCGCGGGGGCTATGCTGCTACCGGAAGATACCCTCAGGAAGGAAGTTGGTAATTCCCGTACAAAGTTATTATTGCCAGAATTGGGCGCAATCAAGAAACAGTATGGCATCTCGATTCAAGCCATCGCATACCGTATGAAGGACTTGGGTATCATTACCCCGAGTTACTTCAAACAGTTCATGTTCTTCATCAATCAATCCGGATTCAAGATTGAGGAGCCTTTCTTATATGAAGGACAAGAAGAATCCAGAAGGTTCAATCAGTTGCTGTTCCGGGCCCTGGGTGAAGAATTGATTTCTATGGGCAAGGCCGCTTCTCTGAATAATCAGAAGATTGCCGAATTTAGGGCCACTCAACTTTATGCTGATATTTGAACTATCAGACAGACTTCATGACCAATCAATTAACGAAAATATTTTTAACTCTTGGCTTAGATGCTGAGAAGGGTCTTTACATAACATCGGAGGAGCGATGGAAATCAGAGACTTCATTTCCAAATAGAGTAAACCGTCTTCTAAAGAAAAAGATTAAACCGGATGCCTTTTTCTGTTTCGATAACAAGCCCTTGATCCTTTTCTTTGAAAATCCGGTCAATAGAAAAGAACTGCATGAGGCTATTTGGAATTTTAATGAATGCCCAATTGTGATAATCGTTGAAAGGGACTCGGTTGAAATTTTCAATGGTTTTAAATATGAAATCCAACGAGAGTCATTACACAAATTGGGAGGGATCAATCAATTGAATGACTTCAGCTATTTTGAGCTGGTGACAGGCAAAACGTGGGAACAATATGAAGAACATCTGAACTACAAAAATCGAGTCGATTATCATTTACTTCAGAATATCCGGACAGCGAGAGAAATCCTCCTTAATGGTGATGAAAAGCGAGCAAAACTTGTTAATGCCATATTGGGGAAAGTTATTTTTGTGCGCTATCTGATAGATCGCAAGGTCAAGATGAAGTTTGACGGCCGATTGCGAACTTGGACAAATACTGAATTCTGTGAACTCTTAGACCACCCTAATAAGGTTCAAGAATTTTTCGAATACTTGGAAGATGAAGACCGTGGGTTCAACGGTGATTTGTTTCCTCTAACTGCGGGAGAGTACCGGTTAATTCGAAAAAATGATTACCAGGTATTGAAGAATCTGTTGCTTGGCCAAAATATAGCCAAAAACCAACCGTCCTTGTTTGGACTTTACGATTTCTCTATTATACCAATTGAATTTATCAGTAACGTTTATGAACTCTTTATTGGTCAGGAGAATCAGCAACGGGAGGGAGCTTACTATACTCCGCTCTTTCTAGTTGATTATATTTTGAAGGAAACTGTAGAGAGACATCTTTCTGATGCCCGAGAACTACATACCTCATCTAACTCAGTTGAGCGGCCAAGTCAAAACTCCATATGCAAAGTCCTGGACCCAGCCTGCGGATCTGGAGTATTCTTAGTTGAAACCTTAAGGAAAATAATCGAAACGTACATTGCCGAAACCGATATTGATCCTAAATCACAAAGATTTAAGACTGTAATAAAGAACCTAGCTCAGGAAAATATTTATGGAATCGACAAGGACTTGAGTGCTGTTCAGGTTGCCGTGTTTTCAATATACTTGACTTTGTTAGATTATCTAGAGCCCCCTGGAATAGAGACTTTTAAGTTTCCTGTATTATTAAATACGAATTTCTTTCATGCTGATTTTTTTGACACAGAGGCCGAGTTCAATGAACGTTTGGGTAAAATGGACTTTGCTTTCGTACTTGGGAACCCCCCGTGGAAGGGCAACGGCATGGATGAAGTTGGTCTTAAATATTTGAAAAACAGGCGAAACCAAGAGAGGAAACTCCAAAAGCCCTTCCCTGTGGGTATTAATAACAATGAGGTTGCTGAAGGATTTGTATTAAGAGTAAGTGATTTCTGTGGAAGTCGGACTAGAGTATCCTTCATAGTCAGAAGTAGCAGTTTATATAATCTCGGCTACTCAGGAGAGAATTTCAGCACGTTTAGGCGATACCTGCTTGAAGAATTCTTTATTGATGGCGTTTTTGAACTGGCACCTGTAAGACATGAAGTATTTGAGAAATCAAACACTCCGGCTATTGCACCAGCAGCCGTCATTTTTTATAGGTATGCTAATGGCAAGAACACAGATACCAATACTGTTCATCACATTTCTCTAAAGTATAGTCGTTTTTTTTCACTATTCAAGATTTTTACCATTAGTCGGAACGATTACAAAACCGTACCCCAAAAAATGTTTAAGAGTTTCGATTGGCTTTGGAAGGTGCTCGTATACGGCTCTTACTTAGACTTTGAATTTGTGCGGAGATTGATTGAAGAAACTACACCAATACAAGATATAATTGACAATGAAAAGAAGTTTGTAGTAGGAACTGGAATTCAATATAGTAGCAGTCCCTTATACAACTCGAAACACTTGATCGGAAAGCCATTCATTGACTCTTACGGCATTACTTCCTTTTTCATCATTCCAGAGAAGATATCAAAGTTCAATCAATCAAAAGTTCACCGACTAAGAGATGAAAGATTATTTGAAGCTCCTATGCTGCTAATCAGAGAAGGAATTGATATGGCAACGCTTAAAGCTAAGTGCGCTATTTCAAGTAATGACCTTCTCTTTAAAGGATCGATTACGTCCGTCAAGGCGCTGCAAATGTCAGACAAAGACATTCTGGAGGATATTTTGGCCATTTTCAATTCTTCCCTTTTTACTTACTATTCAATAAATCTATTCACAACAATCGGCATTGAGAGAGAACGGGTCACCAATTACAATAAGTTCAACTTGCCATATATTGCTTTAAGACTACAAGGAAGTATATCTAAGATTGAGCAAACTAAGAAACAATTGTACGCCTTACAGAAAGAAACTTTGGTGGCAGACCATACGGTCAAAGAATTAGAAGGTGCGATTGAAACTGAACTGAATAAAATTAATGATTCGATTTATCAGCATTTGAATATGAGTGAAATTGAGTTGACTCTAATCCAATATGCTAATGAAATTAGTCTTCGTCTAATTGTAGGAAGTGTTGATGATCGAAGGTTGTTATTTAGTAGCCTCCCATTCAATGATCCAATTTTGGAGGAATATGCATCTGTCTTTCTAAAGCGATTTAAGCCAAGTTTGGAAAAGGAAACTGAAAAGAAATTTGTAATTGAGATCTGGCACACTAGACAAATAGTCGGGATGTTCTTCAAGGTGGTTTCTTCCACAAAGATTAGTAAAGATATTATATGGATCGATAAGCAATCTAACGAGTGGGATATGCTTTCCTTCATTGTAGGCATTAGCTCTGGAAAAATCACCGACAAGCTTTTTGTGCAAAAAGATATAAGAGGGTTCGAACGTGAGTACTTCTATATCTTCAAGCCAAACGAGAAGAGGCTATGGCATAAGGCGATTGGTCACTTGGATGCCAATGAATTTGCAGATGCCATGCTCAAAACTGGTAAAAAATGATGTTTCCGATACTAAATACATCTAACTACGATTACTCGGCAAAATTTTATCACGCAGAATTCGAAAGCATTCTTTCTAAACTTGTACTATGCTATAATCGAATGATCTCGGACCGTGTTCAATTGGATAATGATGAAAACAGCATCAGAGACTATATGCTTCTGAACTACTTAAAGCAGCAGTGGTTTAAGAAGGAGTATGACCTCACAAGCTATTTATTTGACAGAGAGCTCCCTGAGAATAAAGGCCGCATTGATATTAGGGTTATGCCAGTTAACCCATTCATTAGTGATGTGGCTTATTATGTTATTGAATGTAAACGCTTAAACAGCGTCAATCAAAATGGAACCACCGGCCTTAATGCTGAATATATTTCCAATGGCATCCTTAGATTTACATCAGCAAAGTACTCCAGCTTTTTCAGAACAAATGGAATGATTGGTTTTATTGTTCAGTCACTTGACATAAACCAGAATGTCGACTCAATTAACAGACTTCTAAAAGAGCATTTCTCCCATGCAAGAACAAAGCAGGAATTAATGTTCAGAAATATCGTTAAGGGATTTGGGTTTTCATATTGTTCAATTCATAATGATGATATTGACGAAGTGACTTTATATCATCTCATGTTGGATTTTTCGGGGAACATTCGAAACTAATCTTCAACTCGAACATGCAGTTGAGGAAATGATTTCACTAATAAAATATTTTCCTTATGGTTTTACTGATTTTAACTCAATGTCCCAAAACCCAATAATTAATTTCCCTAATTTAGGCATTTTTAAGAAGGATACGATACTCAATGAAAACCTCCTTATCTCACCTCCCTGAAAACAAACGGTACGAGATCCACCGTATCGCGGAGATTATCCGGGAGGTGGTGAACCCGGAGAAGATCATCCTGTTTGGGAGCCACGCAAAGGGTACACACGTGGAGCACCGATACCAGTCGAAAGACGGAATGATAAACGAGTATGTAAGCGACTATGATTTCTTGGTTGTCACAAACGGCAATTCAGAAAAGTCATATGTTCAAGAGAGTACTGTGCTTGATAGAGTTGATCGCTACAACCCGCCCGTCAATCTCGAGATTCATGAAATCGATTTTATCAACCAGGGGCTTGAGTGGGGACAATATTTTTTTTCCGATATCGTAAAAGAAGGAATTTTGCTTTTTGATGCTGGCAATGTTCAATTCAAGGAACCAAGATTGCTGACAAAGGATGAAGAGCGAAAAAGAGCGGAAGATTATTTCAATCATTGGTTTCCAAAATCTAAGGAGTTTATAATAGATTCCAAAAATGCCTTAAACCGTATGAGCCTTTTCAATGGGGCCTTCTATTTACATCAAGCAACAGAATCCCTTTACTATACTATTCTATTGGTGTTCACAGGTTATAAGCCCAAGACGCATAACCTCTGGAAGCTCAGAAAGAAAACAAAAATCTATTCTGAGGACTTATTTCTTGTTTTCAGAGCTGAGACGGATAAACAAGAGAAGCATTTGTTTGAGCTTTTAAAGCAAGGATATGTCGAAGCACGGTACAATCAAAAGAACTACGACATCAATAAGGAACTTCTTGGAGAACTTGTCAATAGGGTAGAAATTATGATGAGCCTTGTCTCAAGAATCTGTCAGGCTGAATTGCTACGTCTTCAGTGAACCGGTGCGTGTGATCCTGGGAACTATCTTTTCACAGGCTTTATGTCAACTATTTCAAAGGTAGTTTTCTTTGTCTGCTTTCCCGCCTTAGATAAAATGGGCACCCGCTTGATCCTAATCTTAATGAGGTCGTTCTCCAACGGTTTCTCAGGTAGTAATTCCCAAAGAGTACATTTCAGTGCCTTCGCTAATAGATTGAGATGCCTTATGTTGAATCTGGTGTTCAGCGTTGGGTTTTCAACTCCTCCAATAAGTTTCTCAGAAAATCCCATTTCGATTGAAAGATCAGTTTGAGAAAGACCTTTTTTCTTTCTTAGCTTCTTGACCTGATTGATAATATACCAATCAAGTTGTGAAATAGTAACTTCTACAATTTGAGACTTTCCGGCCATTTGCGCATGAAAGCACGCCCAAACGGCTCATTTTTCTACCTAGTTATAACTAGGTGAATTGATAATTTATTAACTTTGATTTCATCAACCGTGTGTTTTCATTCTCATTTACTGACGCCTGAGAAACAGAAGAAAATGAGATATGGGAACCGCTTCCAAGATATTCACCGCATTAAGTGCGGGTGCTCCCTGCTTATTGGCTTACCCGGGCATTTTCTCAGGCCTCAGTAATGACGGTAAGCAAAGCCCCGCACTTATATTTACGCTCCATGCTTTCCACCAGTATGGGTGTATTGGCAATTTTGCTATTTTTGAAAATACCTCTGCCAACAAAGCATTTCACGAGGAGCCCACGTTGTCCATGCCCTTTTACCAGGGCGTGGACTTTTGTTTTCACCCAACTTTTGCCATGTTATGAATCCGTACCACAACCATATGGATACGGAGTTGGTAGACCTGCTCAGGCAGGGCAACCGCCAGGCCTTTGAGGTAATCTACCGCAGGTATGCCAAAGAACTCTTTGGCTATGCGCTGAGAAAAATAAAGGTGCGCGAAGACTGCGAGGAGCTGATGCACGATGTGTTTGAGTCGCTGTGGAAGCGCAGGGAGGAACTGATGATCTCTTCACTCAGGCACTACCTGTTTACATCGGTGCGTTACATGGTGATCCGGTATTTCAGCCACCGCGAGGTGAAACGCAAATTTGCCGAGCATTACCAATTATTCGAAGCCGTATATGAAACAATAGACCAGGAGCAGCAGCGCGATCCGCAGGCCATCCATGCCTCACTCCTGCAACACATACACGACCTGCCCGACCGTTGCCGCGAGGCCATCCGTTTGCGCATCACCGAGAACCTGTCCAACGGGGAAATCGCCACGCGCATGAACATCAACAAGGGCACGGTTCAACTGTACATCTCCAAAGCCTTTGCCCACCTGCGGGCTGCCTACGGCAAGATTTATGGCGCGCATTAACATGTAGGGTTAGAAGCCAGAGTAGTCTAAAATTTGATCCCCAAACCGAACCTTAGGGTATTTCTTTTGCCCTCGAAAATATCCAATGCTAAATCATCGATTTGAGGCGTAAAACTTTTGGAATACCGCACTTCGGCAAGAAACCTTTTAACAAAGTGATATTGAATGCCTACTTCCCCTGATACGCCAAAATTTTTGAATCGGTAATTAGACTCAAACGGGTCATTATCATTATCGGCTATAAAATCCAGTTTCGGTCCGGCAAGAGCAAACCAGTTTTTGTGAAATCTATACTTCATATGCAGGGGAATTTCTATGAAATGATAATCATCCGTATAGGAAAACAGGATTTCATTCTCCAGGTTCCATTTGTCAAGTAATTCAGTGTCAGCAAAAAAACTTCCATAAAGTTCAATCCCCACATATCCCGTTTTCGTGCCATCAGGTTCGATGCCGTTCACCACACTTCTGTTTATCCCGCCCTTGAAACCAAAAACGGTCTTCTTTTCATGCTGGCCTATCCCTTTGAAACTGGCTAGGAAAAGTATCAAAAGCAACACAAGTTTTAACATGTGGGGATTTAAATAAAGTTTGTTCAGAAACTGAATGATTTGTAGGGGCGTGCGCTCACCGGGCACGTTTTGAGAGTTGTGGGAAAGAGGCGACATTGCGATCGAATTATTTAACGGAGATGAAATACATTTTATTATTCACAGCGACTTTGGTTTTTCAATCGGCCTTCGGGCAAAATAAGAAAATACTGGGCACCTGGGATAATGACAAAGGGCAGATTCTTGTATTCCAAAAGGAGGGCAAGGCACTGTGGATATTTTACAGCGAGAGCAAACGAGACACGTTCGCGATTAAGTATAGAGCTGACTTTAAAGCCAACCCAGGCAAATTGGATTTAACTGATTTTCAAGTCGGCCCATTAAAAGGAAGAACATTGTATGGTATTCTGGAGTTTGTGGACAAGAAAACGATTCGGTTTGATTGTGAGCCCGGTGCTACAGAAGCCGTACGGCCGAAAGAATTTAATCCAGCACAAGTTCAGACCTATAAGAAAAAGTAATGCATTCCTAATCGCTGAGCGTACATCCGAGACCCCATTCTCCCTCCTCTTCAGTGGGCTCCCCTTTGCTGATTTTTAAGCCTGCGGAATAGCATTTTTGCGTATCGGGTTCCGCCCGACTATATAAACCCCGCAATCCCGTCACTTTGTAATATAAAGAGGCAATCCGTTTGCTTAAATTAGTAGACACGTTACAAAACCACGGGAGCCATGGAAAAATCAGATTTTGACCTGCTCATGGAGCGCTATGTTACGGGGAAAGTATCCGAACAGGAACGCGTAAAGATAGAGGCATGGCTGGACGCCATGGGCGCTGAAGACAATACCGACCTGGAATTAAGTAAAGAAGAGGAAGACCGCATCTTCCAGAAGTTGACAGATAGCCTGACCAGCGTGGAAGACGTTGTGGCGCTAAAACCTAAAAGAAAGACGCGCCCCGACCAATGGATGATCCGCATTGCGGCATCGCTGGTGATCGTGTCGCTGGTGTCGTATGCCGTGTGGTATTTCACCACGTCCAGCAAATACCAACTTGAAGTAGTGGCAAAGAATGGCGTTGAAAAAATCATCCTGAACGATGGATCGCTCGTCTGGCTGAGAGGCGAAAGCAAAGTATTGTATTACGAAAAGCCGGATGAGGGTGCGCGCTATACCACATTCCAGGGCGAGGCATTATTTGAAGTAGCGAAGGACGCAAGCCACCCATTTATCGTGCAATGCGGAGAGGTGAAGGTGAGCGTGCTCGGCACCAGCTTCAACATTAAAACAGGTGTTGATCAAGTGGAGCTAACCGTGCTTACGGGCAAAGTGAACCTTTCATCGGCCACCAACACAGCAGGCGTAGACGTGCTGCCGCAGGAAAAGATTATTTATAAAAGCAATGGGGAGTTTGAGAAGCTCTCCACGAATCCGCAGGAAATTACTTCCCTTACGGTGAACACCGACTATAACATGCAATTCACCAATACGGGTATGGATGAGGTGGTGAACCGGCTGGAAAGTAAATTCAACGTGTCGGTAAAACTTTCCGACAAACGTATCCGGAACTGCAAGATCACCATGGATTTCACGGATCAATCCCTGGAAAAATCGTTGCAGTTGATTTCGGAAGTACTGGATGTGACCTACAGTATCCAGGATAAAACGGTAACTCTTACCGGTAAAGGATGTAAGTAAGAACCTAAACCTGCCAACCATGAAACCGAGCCTCGTCATTCTGTTCGACTCCACCTAAAACAAAACAGGAGTGATGCGATCACTCCTGCTTGTCCCCCCTGACAAGGGTCTGATTCACCTTTGTCAAGGAATTCCCCAATGTCAAACCCCTACCGGGCGTTGAAATTTCCATCCTTGGATGGAAGCGGGGAAGCTTTGTCCCATTTCAAATACAGAAGAAGAACAAAACCAATTCAAGTTATGAAAAAAAGTTTTACCGCAAAACTTTGGAAGGTTATGAGAATATGTGCGGTACAGGCAGTGATAGCCATTACCCTATGCGGAGTAACGTTAGCCCATCCGAACTACGCACAAGTGTTGGATAGAGAAATATCCATCACCATAACCGATTTGCCTTTCGAAAAAGCCTTGCACGAAATTGAAGCTGTAGCGCAGGTAAAGTTTGCGTACAGCATCAACCAGTTTCACGAAGAGCCGAACGTTTCACTTTCCATCGAGAAGAAAACACTGCGCGCGCTGTTGGAGGAACTGTTAACTCCCCGAAAGATCCGGTACAACGTGCATGAAAAAGAAGCAGCGATCACACTCAAGAAGGTTGCTGCGGAAAGTACCGATGATCGGTCATCCACGCACGGAGGTTCCAATGGTGCCTCACTGCATCACACGTTGATCCAGGTAACCGGTACCGTAACCGAAGGCTCAACACAAACGCCCATGGCCGGTGTGAACGTGCTGATCAAGGGAACCACCAACGGCACCACCACCGATGTGAATGGGAAGTACGCCATCATGACCGATGATAAGGATGTACTGGTCTTCTCGTTTATCGGATACACCTCGTTAGAGATACCTGTTGGCGGCCGCACCGTCATTGACGTGGCCATGCGCGAAGATGTGACGAGTTTAAGCGAAGTAGTGATTAACGCGGGCTATTGGGAGGTGAAAGATCAGGAGCGAACGGGAAACATCAGTAAAGTATCCGCCCGTGAAATTCAAAACCAGCCCGTGCATAACCCGCTACAGGCGTTGCAGGGACGAATGGCCGGTGTGCAGGTAATCCAAAATACGGGCGTGCCAGGAGGCGGCTTCAAAATTCAAATTCGGGGACAGAATAGTTTACGTTCAGATGGGAACGATCCATTGTATGTAATTGATGGTGTCCCGTTCACCCCTGTCTCGCTTACTTCCACCGCAATCAGCGGTACAATCATCAAGGAAGGAAATCCGCTCGCAGCTATTAACCCAGCTGACATCGAGAGCATAGAGGTTTTGAAAGACGCGGATGCAACAGCTATCTACGGGTCGCGGGGAGCCAATGGCGTAGTGTTGATTACGACAAAACGCGGGCAGGCAGGGCGAACAAGATTTCAAATGAACTTCTCGCAAGGCGTTGGCAAGGTTGGCAATCACCTTGACTTGCTCAACACCCAACAACATGTAGAGATGCGTAAAGAGGCCCTTCGAAACGATGGCCTTTGGCCGCTACCGGATTTTCTTCAATCCTATGTACCAGATGTTTTTCTTTGGGACACCACACGGTACACCGATTGGCAGAAAGAATTAATCGGTGGCACAGCCAACACAACCAATGCGCAGTTTTCGGTCTCAGGGGGAAGTGAAAATACTCAGTTTTCTATTGGTGCTGGCTATTATCGGGAGGCTACGGTTTTCCCTGGTGATTTCAATTTTCAACGCCTTTCAGGAAGCTTGAGCTTAAATCACACATCGGATAATCGTAAGTTCAGAACCTCCATCGGTGTGAACTACTCTGGCAGCGTTAATAACCTGCTGTCGCAAGACCTGACGAGCATAGCCGTCACGCTTCCACCTAACGCACCGCCCTTGTATGACGAGGATGGAAATATCAACTGGAATTGGCAAAACGACCTGATGCAAAATCCATTGACCTACGTCCGGAAAAAGTATGTCAGTCATACCGATAATCTGATCGCTAACGCTTCATTCAGCTATGAGGTAATTTCGGGCCTCCGCCTAAAGGCCAATCTGGGATACACCAGTATGATCGTGAGTGAGTTTTCTACGAATCCCCTAAGCGCCATTCCACCACAATTCCTAGCTCCCGGGCAAACAGCTTCTTCCAACTTTGGTGATAGTTTCAACAAAACGTGGATCATCGAGCCACAAGCGGACTACACCAAAGCGATTGGAGGAGGAACACTTACCATCCTGGCAGGATCAACACTTCAGGAATCAATACAACAAGGTGAAACCATCTCTGCTCGTGGATATACCTCGGACGCATTGTTGGAAAATATTCGCTCAGCCACAAGCATCGACATCATTAACTCTGCCTACTCGCAATACAAGTATGCCGCATTATTTGGCCGTATAAATTATGTTTGGAAGGAAAAATACATTGTTAACCTTACTGGCAGGCGTGATGGTTCAAGTCGGTTTGGACCTGGCCGTCAATTCGGAAACTTTGGTGCCGCAGGTGTTGCATGGATCTTCTCAAACGAGAGCTTTGTTAAAAACGGTCTTTCATTCCTGAGCTTCGGGAAACTTCGGGGAAGTTATGGAACAACCGGAAGTGACGCGATTGGCAACTACCAGTATCTGAATACGTTTTCATCTACTACGTACCCCTACAACGGTTCTAGTGGTTTGGTACTAACGCGCCTCGACAACCCGGACTATTCATGGGAGACAAATAAGAAACTCGAAAGCGGAATCGAACTCGGCTTCATGAAGGATCGCATCCTATTCATGGCAAGTAGGTACTATAACGAATCCTCTAACCAATTGGTAGGTTTACCATTACCCGTAGTTACGGGGCAGTCGAGTATTCAATACAACCTTCCCGCGACTGTGGTCAACAAGGGTTGGGAATTTCAACTCACGACAACCAATGTAAAGAACGATCACTTCAAGTGGACAACAACGGTCAATATTACATTGCCCCGTAACGAACTCACAGCGTTTCCTAACCTGGAGGCTTTCCCAGCTTACCGTAACCAATACAAAGTCGGTGAGTCCATATTTATCAGGAGAACACTCAAATCTACGGGAGTTGATCCAACAACTGGCTTGTATACATTTGAGGACGTAGATGGTGATGGGAGCATTTCGGTCGTTAACGATGGCCAATTCTTAAAGGAAATATCTCAACGGTATTTTGGTGGCTTCGGTAACAGTGTTTCGCTTGGTGGGTTACAGGTCGATTTTCTGTTCCAGTTTGTCAAGCAGACGGGTTACAATTACATCAACTCGTTCACGGTGCCGGGCGACTTCTCCAATCAGCCAACGGTAGTTACCTCACGCTGGCAAAATTCCGGTGATCAAACTTCAATTCAACAATATACACTGATCGGTTCGGGAACCGGGGCATTTATCAATCAGAAGTTTTCGGATAAAGCGATTTCAGATGCTTCGTTTGTTCGGCTGAAGAATGTATCCATTTCGTGGCAATTCCCAGATGCACTTTTGAAAAAAATTCGAATGCAGAGTGCTAAAGTTTATCTGCAAGGTCAGAACCTCTTGACCTTCACAAATTATCTCGGCATGGATCCTGAAAATCAGAATGTCTCCTTTCTTCCTCCCTTGAGAATGATAAACATTGGAGCACAGATAACATTTTAAAACTGAAAGATATGAGAGTATTATACATAAATCACCTTCTCAATGCTGCAGGCCATAGACTGGTCATAGCTTTCTTTTTGCTTACAATAATGTCTTGTGAAGAGTTCATTGAAATCGATGCTCCAAAGACAGAGATTACCAGCAACATCGTTTTTAGCAATGATGCCGCAGCAACGTCAGCAATCAGGGGAATCTATAGCCTAATGACTTCTTCCCAGACTTTCACCAATGGTGAAATCGAGCGATACACTGGTCTTTCTTCGGACGAACTTGTCAATCATTCAAGCCGAAATGAGCAACAGCAATTCTATTTTCCCACGCTTACCAGCCTCAATGGTGTTGTTCATGGTGTCTTTTGGCGTGAAGCGTATAAGTATATCAACAATGCAAATGCCGTTATCGAGGGCCTTTCGAAGTCAACTTCACTTAGTGGCAGCACAAGAACGCAATTGGAAGGTGAGGCAAAATTTATACGGGCGTTTTGCCATTTCTATCTGGTGAACTTGTTTGGAGACATACCTTATGTTACCACAACAGACTACCAGAAGAATTCAACGAGCGTTCGATTGAATGCAACAGAAGTGTATACCAAAATTATTAGCGACCTGACCGATGCGAAAAATTTGTTGGCGACAGACTACTCATTTTCCAACGGTGAACGAAGCCAGCCAAACCGGTTTGCCGCGATAGCACTACTGGCACGAGTGTATTTATATACCGGGAAGTGGGCCGAGGCAGAAGCAGAGGCTAGTGCCATCATTGACAATACCGTTGACTTTGAGTTGGAAGAATTGGACAACGTTTTTTTGTCCACCAGCAAAGAGGCCATCTGGCAATTGCAGCCTGTGGTGCCAGAGAAAAGTACCGCGCAAGCCCGCATATTTCTGCTGTTTAATAAACCAACAGAGGTATCCCTTCATCCTGACTTTGTTACTTCATTTGAAACAGGTGATGAAAGAAGGAATGCTTGGGTCGGAGAGTATTCGGATGCCACAGGAACCTACTACTATCCCTGGAAGTACAAAGTCTACTCGGCCAGTACGCTGACTGAGTATGCAATGGTGCTTCGATTGGCCGAACAATACCTGTTACGTGCCGAGGCGCGCGCGCAATCAATGAACTTGTCCGGTGCGATAGAAGATGTGGATCGGTTACGGCAACGGGCCGGCCTTCCGCTCATACAAGAAACGGACCCTGGGATCAGCCAGGACAATTTATTGGCCGCCATCGCGCGTGAGAGGAAATTTGAGCTGATGACTGAATGGGGACACCGGTGGTTAGACCTGAAACGGACTGGAACTACGGAAACAATACTAAGTAGCATCAAGCTAGACTGGCAGCAAACGGACGCGCTTTATCCAATTCCACAATCTGAACGATTACTGAATCCCGGGTTAACCCAGAATCCAGGCTACTGAAAAGTTAATTAACTCTTTATCGAACGCGCTTGTGCAGCCTCATGACGAGGCTGCCCGGACGCTTCATTTCAAAAAATAACTTAATCGAAAATGAGAACAAATCCTTTAACAATATTAGTTATCCTCTTGACTTGTTTACACATGAGTTTATATGGTCAGCCAGCTACATCTGCATCAACACTTTCAGTTGGGGATGTGGCACCACCTCTAAAGGTATTCAAGTGGATCAAAGGAGAACCCGTAACAGAATTTAAAAACGGACACGTTTACATCGTTGAATTCGGGGCAACATGGTGCGGCCCTTGTGCCGCTGCCATCCCTGAACTATCCGCGGTATCAAGAAAGTTCCGGGGAAAGGCCACCGTTATTAGTGCCTTTGTGATGGAATACAATGATGATCCTTCAAACACGAGTAATCCATCGTATGTGAACCGAGTCGAAAAATATGTAGCCAGGCGTGGTGATCAAATGGATTACCGGGTTGCTGTAGATGATCCATCTAAAACGTTGGAACAATCATGGCTCAAAGCCACAAAGAAGGTCGGCATTCCGCACACATTCGTAATCGACAAAGAAGGCCGAATAGCCTGGATCGGCAGCAACCCAAAATTGCTGGACGGAGTAATCGATGCTGTTGTCAACGACAAACATGCACTAGAAAAAAATACATCAAATGCACCCGGAACACAACCATCATCAAATAATCCGTTCTCACCGCTAAAAGAGTGGCTGAATGATGGTGGCGAAAGCATTCTTTTCTTTTCAATGTTATCGAAGTATGAGAGCGGACAAACGGGTGAGCCGACCTATTCAAATGTTGACAATTTTCGCTGGACAAAACCCGATTCCGAATTATATGAGCGAAGAGGTAAGATAATTGTACTAGGTCAGTCGCTTCGAGTACTTTATGCAATGGCCTTCGGTGATACATTATGGAACTATCCGATGAGTAGGATACTTGGATTGTGGACATTTCCAGACACGATCAAAAATCCGCACCAACGGAGATCATACGGTAAATATTGGTACCGTCCGATTCTTGAAATGAAAGACACTTCACAGTTTGAGGCAAAATATCCCTTGCCGCACAATCGATTCAACTATATGTTAAAAGTTCCTCGCGAAAAAGGTACAGCCAAGTATCTGCAGCAACTGATGCAGCGGGATCTTGAAACGTATTTTGGTTATCGGGTAAGGGTTGAAAAACGACAAATGCCTTGTTGGTATTTGAAAGCTTCCGCAGAGACGCAGGCAAGACTAAAATCAAAAGTCAGCAACGGGCAATACAAAATGTATGAGGATGAAAAGGGTAATGGCTACTTTAAGAATGCCGAGGTGCGCGACCTTATCCATCAACTTGAAATCCGATATGGTTGCACTGGTTATGGCGCACTAACATATCGTTCGGATTGTCAGCCTCCTTTTGTCGATGCTACAGGGATAACAGGAAATATTGATTATATGTATCCGGTAGCTTTTGCCAATAAACTTAGAGAGGAGCCGAATGGTGGTGCGATCTTCACCTTTGAGGATTACAAGTCAATGCTGGAGGAGATTGGTTTTCAACTGGTCAAGGGTACTAAGGAAATGAACGTGGTTGTGATCAAAGACAAATAGGTTATGCGAGCGCTATCATATTATATCATTCCGGTTGTGGCTGTGATGTTTTCAGCGTGCAAAAGTATTAAACCGACTACTCCAACTATCCATGGCCACGCACCTGGCTCATCGGTTAATACGAATGTGGCCTGGCCTTACCTTGATCTGTATCGTGATTCAATTCCAGGGATCAGCTATTTCAAAACAATTGAGTCAGTGGGAAAGAAAAAAGGCTCCCCCATCATTGTGGCGATCATTGACTCTGGAATAGACATAAATCATCCCGATCTACGTCCCCACCTGTGGACAAATGATGGAGAAATTATAGATAATGGTCTTGACGATGACGGGAATGGCTATGTCGATGATTACAATGGCTGGAATTTCCTGGGCGACATGTACTATGTACAATCGGAAGTAACAAGAATGCGAAACCAACTGGCTCGTCAACTGGAAGGAATACGCGGGGGCGCGTTGTATGACTCCCTTGCAACTGCGTTTGCTCATATCGATTCTCTTTATGAACAGCGCGTTTCTGAAGCCAGTAAACAATATGCCTACCTGATTGAGAACTACAATGCACAGGACACCTCATTCATTGAATTCTTCAACTTTGTTGAGCGTCAGAACAAATTCCATCTGAATGAGTGGATCAATCCCCGCAGGATGATAGGAGACAATCCAGACGACATTGAAGATAGAATTTATGGAAATAACAAGGTTACACCAATGCACCCGGATGAGAAGCACGGAACGCATGTTGCTGGAATTGTGGCGTCTCTGATAGCACCCATGGATCACATTAGCATTATGCCAATCCGTACAATACCTGATGGAGACGAATATGACAAGGATGTTGCCCTGGCTATTCGCTATGCAGTCGACAACGGTGCCAAAGTCATTAACATGAGTTTCGGAAAAAATCTATCTCCCCATAAACAGTGGGTGATGGACGCCATGACATATGCCGAGAGCAAAGACGTGCTTTTAGTACATGGTGCGGGGAACGATCATGCGGACGTTGATAAGGAGCAGTTTTTTCCAACGGATGTAATGGAAGGCACGTGTGAATTTGTTTCGAACTTCATTAATGTGGGTGCAACCACTCGGCATTTTGATGAGGGCCTCGTTGCTCCATTCTCCAATTATGGAAGTAAGAATGTTGATTTGTTTGCCCCAGGTTTATCAATTTATGCCGCACTTCCTGACAGTACCTTTGGGTTCAACAGCGGTACTTCCATGGCAGCACCTTTTGTAAGTGGAGTTGCCGCCTTGATCCGGTATTATTATCCCTCCTTAAGCACCTCCGAGGTGAAGCAGGTCATCATACAGTCCGGGTTGATGTATGAGGGTTTGGTGATTGTTCCCGGAACGGCTAAGGCGGTTCCGTTCGGGCGATTATCAACATCGGGACGAATTCTGAACGTATATAACGCCTTAAAGCGGGCGGGTGAGATGTAGCGCACCGACTATTCTACGCAAATCGAACGTTGTCAGGACTCTTCCATGAATAGCCACCAACCTGTTTCCATACACTTTGAAATCTCGCAGTTTCTCCCCATTGATTCTTGGCAGATAGAAACTGCCCGCATATCGACCATTGTGTAGATTATACATGTCAATGACATCATTTTTCTGAAATGTACTTACGCTTTCATTTGTTGCTTTGACTACGGAGTGTATAAAGAGCCAGTCACCAGATGAGTGGCTCTTTTTGTTTACGATCCGTGGAGGAGACGCAAGGGCCATCGCTTGATCGGACTTGATTTCAGCGACTCGTATCTGTACGCGTTCAACACCGTCAATTGTCTTGCCTCTATAGCGTAAATGCAGGGATGAATCCATACAAATGAATTCATTGCGATAATAGTAAACATAAATAAGCTGTTTGAGAACTGCGTTAAAATGAAGCATCCCATCTGTGCAAAAAAGACCGTCAATTTGTTTTTCGAGTATACCGGGTGAATAGGTGGGTGATGTCTTAACGGAAGATTTCAGCGCGAGAACGTACTCCTTCGATTGGTTCAGGGTTCGGATGGCAAACACTTCACCCCTCACTGGTACTGCTTCAACAAAGAACGTGCTCTCAAATACTCGCTCACCATCATTAAAAGAATTCCTGCCGGTAATCTTAAACCTGAATATATCAAATCGATTAAGGTCAGTTACGTAAATACTTCCAGAGTCAACAATGATGTGTGAGTCTTCAGGGGAAATGGGTATGGTGATGGTATCGATGGGGTCATCGGCTTTTTCACAATTGACAGAAAGCAAATTCGTTCGTCCAAAAATGTCTGCGATATATAGGTAATTACCATATAATCCGGCAATGTAGTGCTTCGGGCTTTGGAGAGCCCATTGTGATTCTACATCAGGGTAAAATTCAAGGAAACTTCTATCGAAATCATGATGTTGAATCTCATTTTTTCCCAACCAGTGAAGTGACACCACGAGTAGAGTGCTGGTGGCAGTAAGTGATAATATTACCGTGATTCTCCGTTTCATTTCTAGGTGTCAATTCGTTTAAGGAAAAAGAGTTGGGGTAATGCCCCAACTCCTCATAGGTGTTTAGTCATACCTCAGCAGCCCGGCCGGATTAGCTGACTCTGCGTTCTCTTTGGTATTGAACGCATTGTGGTCTACCAGCCCTACTCTTATCTTGCAAATCTGGTTTGTTGCACTCACAGAGCATACAGGAGTGTCACCTGGTGGAGTGGTGATCGTGCCCTGCATGCCCCCGCCTGATGCTGATCCGTTGGAATCATACCAACCGATTTGCGCTAACATGGGTGTTGCCAACGCCCCAGCGACAGCAAACACAACCGCCAATAGCGGTAACAAAAATTTGTTCTTCATAAATGTTACTGCTTTTATGATTCAAAAAGCAATTGAAAAACTTTAGGGTTGAACATTAATTTAAAGCAACACCCGCTGCAACCTGGGTGTACAAAAAAGCCGACAGGTAGTTGCAGTACCCGTCAGTTTCATAGGGTCATTAAGCGATTGATCGATATGGCTGATTGACCGAATCATGAGGGTGAAGTTGAAGAATCAACATTGCGAATGTTCGGTTGAAGCAGGATGCCAATCAACGCAAGCAGTACAAAGACAGTATTAAAGTTGAGATGCTGCGTCCATGTCATTCCTTCAAGCACGCCCCCACAAGAGCACGGCACATAATCACTAAACCGTGAAGCAAGAACAATATAGGTGGTGAACATCACCATTAAGCCGAATGCTGCATACAAGCCTATAAGTCGGGTCTTCGGGAAGATCAGCATCAAGGAGATGCCCAGTTCAATAAACGGAACTACCACAGCAAGTACCTGGGCATAGTTTGTGAGGATGGGTGATTGCCCGAGTTGAACCACGAACTTTTGATAGTCCAGCAGTTTGGTAAGTGCAGCATACACAAACAACAGGATGTATGAGAAAACTACAATATCAACGGCAATCTTGCGGGTCATTTTCGAGAGGCTGAATGATAGGATAAAAGTAAATCAGCCTTCAAAAAAAATCCATTGACCATTGTTCAGACTTGCAGCAACAAAGGTTCACACCTGTAGTTAACAAATGTTAACGCCTGGTGTTGTGCCTTTTTATCCTGCTGAACGACTGTGGGGCGATGCCCAGGTAAGAAGCAATATGATTCTGTGTAACATGCTGCTCAACATCCGGGAAATACCGGATCAGTTTCTCATATCGCTCTACCGCAGTAAGGTGTTGAAGGTCACGGGTTCGCTCACGGCTGTGTTCATAGTATTGGTTCATAATGACGCGGTAAATGAAATGTGCTTCCGGAAAAGTTTGGAACAGATGAAGCACGCTGTCATGGGTGACACAAAACAATTCGGAGGATGTTCGAAGTTGGATGAATTCCTGGGAAGGCACTTGCTCGAAGAAACTCCTGGCCGACACCATGATCTGTCCGGAGTTCCAGAACCAATCCACCTGTTTCTTGCCTTTTACAAAGGTATAGGCCATGGCAAATCCTTCATCAAGGAAATAGGCGCATTCAGCAATGCGTGTGGCTTCCAAAAGCAGATGATACCGAGGTAATGACAAGGGGGTGATGACACGCTCAACAGCTTTCCGAAAATCGGAACTGATGGGGTGAATCGAGGACAGAACGGAGAACAATTTTTCAGTTTTCATAGCTCATGACGTTGCGCTGCAACATTCATCGCGAACGGTTCTCCGTTGAAATGACCTCTACTGATATACTCCGGATTTGCATGAATTTTCCTACGCTCCCGACCGGGAAAATTTGCCTCCGCCCGGAGAAAGTGAGGGCTGGCCAAAATTTTTTCCTCCTGAAAATGAAAACGTTAACCAGGGTACCAGTACCCCTGTGACTGTTTTGGAAGTGTCACGTGCCGCTCCTTTGTGCCATCATCATCGTACAACATCTATGACAGCGGTACACAACACAAAAGACTTCATGTTTCTCAGAAATCCTATGAGGAGCATGAGGTCTCCTTTCACGATTCTTGAAGTTGGATTTGCCAACATCGATACCGGCTTTGCAGTATCAGCAAGATGTATTTTTGTCCACAAAAATAATCTTGCCTGCCTGCCGGAATTCTCATGCAGGCAGGTTCCTCATGGCCATTCGGAAGAGAAAGCCTCGGAACTCGGCTTTCTTGAGCCAACAGATTTGCATACACCATCCAGTCAATCTTAAACCTGCACCTGTATGTCGCGGAGGAAAGCCAAAGATCAGACTACATTATATACACACCCCGTCCGGACGAGGGTGACCGAATCGGTTTACAACCGGCTCAACGCTTTTGTCGGCAATGGGGACTGCCATTCCATTGGTGAAGTGGCCAGAAGGGTGTTGTCGCGGGAAAAGATTCTGTATGTCCTACGAGATGGCTCGATGGACGCTGCGATGGAGGAATTAATCGCCATCCGGAAGGAACTTCATGCCATCGGGGTGAACATCAACCAACTCACACGCCACTTTCACCAGGCATCCACACCAGATCAACGCTTATTCCACGCACTGAAGGTGGCAGAACAATACAACAAGGTAGGCGACCACGTGGAGTTGCTGCTTAACAGGATTTCAGTACTGGCTAAACAATGGTTGCAAAAGTGATCAGCGGAAAGAACATACGGGGATTGCTCAACTACAACGAGAACAAGGTGGGCGAAGGTGTAGCGCAATGCATTGCCGCCAGTGGGTTTGGTTGTGATCCACAGGGACTGACCTTCTCTGACAAACTTAACCGCTTCCGCAAGGTCACCGCTTTGAATCCAAAGGTGCGCACCAATGCTATCCACATCTCCCTGAACTTTGATGTCAGCGAAAAGCTTACCAACGAACAACTCCAGGATATTGCCTCCGATTACATGACCCGGATCGGGTTTGGGGAACAACCTTACCTGGTCTACCGCCATACCGATGCTGCACACCCCCATGTCCATATCATTACAACCAACGTCAAGGCCAATGGTCAGCGGATCGATATTCACAATATCGGAAGGAACCAATCGGAGAAAGCGCGGAAGGAAATAGAGCTGGCTTATGGGTTGGTTCGCGCGGAAGGACGGGGCAAAAAGCGGGAGATAGAACCAGTAAAGGTAGAGAAGGCCATCTATGGCAAATCGGAAACCAAGCGCAGTATCGCCAATGTGGTTAGGATGGTTACGCGCTCCTATAAATTCACCTCATTGCCCGAATTGAATGCAATACTAAGGCAATTCAATGTAGTCGCAGACCGGGGCGCAGAGGGAACGCAGATGCACAACAAGAAGGGGTTGCTGTACAGTCTGCTCGATGAAAAGGGTAACAAGATCGGGGTGCCCATCCGGGCCAGTTCCATTTATGGCAAACCCATTCTGGCCAATTTGGAAAAGCAGTTCAAACTGAACGAGGCGTTGCGTAAGCCCTACCGGGAGAAATTGAAATCCGTGATTGACTACACGCTGAGAAGACGGCTGTCGAAAGAGGCCTTCATCAAAGCCCTTGCGGATAAAGGCGTGTTTGTGTTGTTCCGGGAAAATGAAGAAGGCCGGGTATATGGCGTCACCTTCGTGGACAACCAAAACAAGGTAGTCTTCAACGGCAGCGACCTGGGTAAAGCTTACGGTGCCAGGGCGATTCTTGAACAACTTTCGCAAGCTCCAGATGTGCCAGCATCTGGTATGCGGTCACATACGCATGCTGCTGAAATGCACGCAGGTGAACTCGACCTTCACTTGCCTGCCGGAGTCTTGACGCAGGCAGGTGTGAACCAGTTCCTGAAAGAGTTGACCACTGCACAGGCCCATGACTTCACATCACCAGAGGCAGCGATGAAAAAACGAAGGAAGAAACGGAAAAGAAAAGGGCGTTCACTATAACTAACCGATCATGGCAAACACGGGCGAGAACGAACAAGCGTTGCGGAAGATTATCGACTTTATCAGGCTGTTGAGTATAGTCGTAATCTTATTTCATTTCTATTTCTTTTGCTACCCCGCTTTTGAAAGTTGGGGACTCACATCGGAGTTTGTTGACCGGATTATCTACGGGTTGCGGAACACCGGGATATTCAAAAGTGTCTATCATGCCAAGTTGATCGCGTTCGGATTGTTGATCGTTTCCTTGATCGGGGCGAAGGGCAAGAAAGATGAAAAGATCAACATACGGACAGCAGCGTTCTACATTGTATCGGGTCTGATCATTTTCTTTTGCTGTCACTTCATTCTCCTGGCTCCGTTGGAGTATGCAGTCTTGATTGGATTATATGTGGGCCTCACTTCGCTTGGGTACCTGTTGATGCTCACCGGTGGCACCTGGCTGTCGCGCCTGATCAACGTGAATTTCAGAAAGGATATTTTCAACCGGATGAATGAATCCTTCCCGCAGGAGGAGCGGTTGCTGGAAAACCAGTACTCCATCAATCTTCCCGCAGCCTATCACCTGCGAGGCAAGAGACGAACCAGTTGGATCAATGTGATCAACCCGTTCCGGTCGCTGCTCGTCATCGGTACACCCGGTGCCGGTAAGTCGTACTTCGTGGTCCGGCATATCATCACGCAGCACATCAAAAAAGCATTCACCATGTTCATTTACGATTTCAAGTACGATGACCTGTCGCGGATTGCATACAACACACTCTTGCGGAATGCGCGAAGCTATCCGGTTTTGCCTAAATTTTACGTCATCAATTTTGAAGACCTCTCGCGGTCGCACCGGTGCAATCCGCTCGACCCGGCCACGATGGAAGACATCACGGATGCCACAGAATCTTCCCGCACCATCATGCTGGGACTAAACCGCGACTGGATCAAAAAGCAGGGCGACTTCTTTGTTGAATCTCCCATCAACTTTGTAACCGCCATCATCTGGTTTTTGAGAAAATATGAAGAGGGTAAGTATTGCACGCTGCCACACGTCATCGAACTCATGCAACTTGACTACCCCAAGCTGTTCAAACTACTGCGAACAGAACCGGAGATAGAAGTATTAATCAATCCGTTTGAGTCGGCATTCAGGAACGAAGCGATGGAGCAGTTGGAAGGCCAGATCGCCAGCGCCAAAATCGGGATGGCGCGACTGTCTTCACCACAGCTTTATTATGTGCTCTCCGGCAACGACTTCACACTTGACATTAATAATCCCCAAGAACCCAAGATTGTATGCATGGGCAACAACCCGCAGAAGCAGCAGATCTATGGCGCAGTGCTTTCACTCTACATCTCGCGGGTGATTAAACTGGTCAACAAGAAGCACCAACAGAAGTGCAGCCTGATCTTCGATGAATTTCCCACGATCTACTTCAACGGCATTGATGGGTTAATCGCCACGGCACGGGCCAACAAAGTGGCTACGTGCCTGGCGGTACAAGACTACAGCCAGCTCAAGAAAGACTATGGCCGCGACCAGGCCGAGGTGATCATGAACATCGTGGGCAACGTGATCAGCGGGCAGGTAGTCGGTGAAACGGCCAAACTCCTGTCGGAGCGCTTTGGTAAGATCGTGCAGGAAAGGGAAAGCATTTCAATCAATGCTTCCGATACTTCCATCAGCAGGTCTACCCAATTGGATGCAGCGATTCCACCTTCAAAAATCGCCACGCTTTCCTCCGGTGAGTTTGTAGGCACAGTGGCTGATGACCCCGATCAAAAGATCGATCTGAAAGTATTTCATGCCGAAATACTCAATGACCATGAGGCCATCCGGAAGGAAGAAGAAAACTATCACCCCATTCCCGCCATTCGAAAGATCACCCCATATGAGATACAGGAGAACTACTTCCGGATCAAAAAGGAGATAGCTCAAATCGTAGAAGACAAACTCAAGACATAAAAACATTCAAGGCTATGGATATACTCACCTACGCAAAGCAACTGGAAGGCCGCATGAAAGAACGGCTGGAAGAATTCAATGCAGATCAGGATGAAATTCTAAAAATAGGCCATGCCCTGACTTTCATCCGCGAGATCATCGCTGAACTGAAACAGTTTACCAGCAACTATAGGTTCACCGATGAGTCGGAAGAAATCAGATTTTTCAAAGAAATAAAACCAGTCTTCCTGAGCCAGTTCTTCTACTACAAAAAAGTATTTGCGCTCCGACTGTTTGACTCTTTCAAAGATACCAAGAGCCGTCAAGCGAATTACTACAAGGTGCTGCAGCAACTGGAACGGTTTGTTCAGAAGAACCTGGAATTCTACGAGTATTGCATGACCAATACCACCTACCTCGATCAGCACTATTTTACCCGCAACCGGCAGCCCCATCAATCCATTGACCGGGACGAAAAGTTTACCACGGGCTACGACACCAAACTGGCGAAAATCCTGGCAAATGAACTACTGAAGAAACATATTCTTGAGTTACTTAAAAAGTTGGAAGTCGATCGTTCGGCTGATGCCTCGTCAACGCTTACCTGGACGGGCTCAAAGACGGACCTGATCGAACTCATCTATGCATTGCATAGCAGCGATGTTTTTAACAATGGAACAGCCAACATCAAAGTAATTGCCTCGGCATTTGAAGAGGTGTTCAACATCAGCCTGGGCGATTATTACCGGACGTTCCAGGATATGCGGATCAGGAAGAGGAGTCAGGCACCGTTTATTGATCTGCTTAGAGAGAGATTTGTACACAGATTGACTGTGGACTAAGAAAGTTTATATGAGCACAATCCTGTCCTATCTCAATGGCAGAAGAATTTATGACTGAACATTTTTGAGAAGCTGAGTTCAAATGCCCTTTGTGATGGAGACGTGTGGTCGGAAGGATTCTCGAGATCGG
>PJQF01000047.1_pt1 | contig 84718 bp, 80 predicted proteins | sample 1503741 | NCBI WGS metagenome assembly PJQF01 (sample SAMN07775949, study PRJNA414020) | Biofilm metagenome, whole genome shotgun sequencing project. | isolation source: biomolecule (vanillin) treated reverse osmosis membrane biofilm | place: India: Nagpur | collected 2017-03-21
TGTCGTTGGTCAGCCTGGCGAGTCATGCCGAAACCCTCAATGGCCTTTATCAAGTACTTGAACCCGTCAGCAGCCAATCGCCCCAAGAGCGCGACCAGGCCACCCAGCGCGCGGTGCAGACCCTGGTAATCCGCCTGACCGGCGACGCCAAAGCCGCCGACGGCCCAGGCCTGGCGGCGATTCGCAAGGATCCGCAGCAAATCATCACGCAATACGGTTACGACGCCGGCCCACCCGAGAGTCTGCAAGTGGATTTCGACCCGGTCAGCACCGACCGCGCTCTGCGTGATGCGGGTCTGTCGATTTGGGGCAGCAATCGGCCGTCGATCCTCGGCTGGTGGTTGAACGATTCCACTGAAGGCAGCAGCCTGGTGGGGGATGGTCAGACCGTCGCCCAGGCGCTGCGTCATGCAGCCCAGCACCGTGGCTTGCCGTTGCGTCTGCCGCTGGGCGATCTGGATGAGCAGGTCGTCGCCACGGCGCCGAACCTGGAGAGTGCCGACGCCACACCGTTGCGCGCCGCATCCGAGCGCTACGGCGCCGACGCGTTGCTTGCCGTGCACGCGCGTCAGGAAGGTAACCAATGGCAGGCCAAATGGCGCCTGTGGCTGGGCGACAAGAGCGAACAGGGCACAGCCCAAGGCGCCGACACCGGCGCGGTGGCCGATGCCGTGATGCTGGCGGTCAGCCAGAAATTGGCGCCGCGTTTTGCGGTCAAGCCTGGCGTGAGCACCGAACAACTGCTGGAAGTGCAGGGGATGACCCTGGAGCGCTACGCGGCACTGGGTCATCTGCTGGAGCCGTTTGGTGGCCAGCCGCAGTGGGTTGACGGCAATCGCATTGTGTATCGGGTTAACGGGAGCGCCGATCAGTTGCGCACCCAGTTGAGCCTGGCCAAGCTGCAGGAGATCCCTGCGGGCGAGTCGCCGGCTACGCAGCCAGTCGCTGAGGGCGCGCAACCGGCCGCTGCGCCTGAGCCTCAGGCGCAACTGCGTTTTCGTTGGTAACAATTCTTCCTTATATAGAAGCAATGGAGTGGTTTATGGCGGATACGCGTCGTTGGGTGTGGCTTGGCGGGATCGTCCTGCTGTGCGTTTTTGTGTTCTTGCTGCATTCGATCCTGACGCCGTTCCTGGTTGCGTTGCTGCTGGCCTATCTGTTCGATCCGGTGGTGGATCGTTTGGAGAAAGCCGGGCTGTCGCGGACCTTGGGCGTAGTGGCGGTGTTTGCGCTGTTCACCTTGATCATCACCGCGCTGGTGCTGGTGTTGGTGCCGATGCTGGCCAAGCAACTGTTTCGTCTCTATGAGTTGGCGCCGCAGATGCTCGACTGGTTGCAGCACACGGCAATGCCGTGGGCCCAGGCCAAGTTGGGGTTGTCGGACGGCTTCTGGAAGTTCGATAAGGTCAAGGCGGCGATCAGTGAGCATATGGGGCAAACCACCGATATCGTCGGTGTGATCCTCAGTCAGGCGACTGCGTCGAGCCTGGCGTTGATCGGCTGGCTGACCAATCTCGTGCTGATCCCGGTGGTGGCGTTCTATCTGCTGCGCGACTGGGACATCATGATGGCCAAGATCCGCAGCTTGCTGCCGCGTGATCGTGAGGAGCGCATCGTCTCCCTGGCCGGTGAGTGCCATGAAGTCCTTGGCGCATTCGTGCGTGGCCAGTTGCTGGTGATGCTGGCCCTGGGCGTTATCTACGCCGCCGGCCTGATGGCCATCGGCCTGGAGCTGGGCCTGTTGATCGGCCTGATCGCTGGCCTGGCGGCTATCGTTCCTTATATGGGCTTTGTGATCGGCATCGGCGCGGCGCTCGTGGCTGGCCTGTTCCAGTTTGGTGGTGACCTGTATCCGATGCTCGGGATTGTCGCGGTGTTCATGGTCGGCCAGGCCCTTGAGGGCATGGTGCTGACGCCGTTGTTGGTGGGTGACCGGATCGGTCTGCACCCGGTGGCGGTAATCTTTGCGATCCTGGCGGGGGGCGAGCTGTTTGGCTTTACCGGCATCTTGCTGGCATTGCCGGTGGCGGCGGTGATCATGGTGCTGGTGCGCCATATGCACGATTTGTACAAGGATTCGGATGTGTACACGGGCGTCGAAGACCCCGACCTGTAACCGCTGCTTCATAAACCCGGCTTCGGCCGGGTTTGTTGTTTATGGGGGGATGGCGTCAAACAATCCGCGTAAAACCGGCAAGTTAACGCAAACCTTTGATTTTGCTTGTGGTCTGCTGCATTGTGCGCCCCGCGTCACGGGTATAAACTTTGCAAACTTTACACAGAGGCCACTAGCGGTTCGATGGGAGCCGTTCAGTCAGCATGAAACCGATTCAGCTGCCCTTAGGTGTGCGTCTGCGTGATGACGCCACCTTTATCAATTACTACCCAGGCGCCAATGCCGCTGCACTCGGCTATGTCGAGCGGCTCTGCGAAGCCGACGCCGGGTGGACTGAAAGCCTGATCTATCTGTGGGGCAAGCACGGCGTGGGGCGTACTCACCTGTTGCAGGCCGCCTGCTTGCGCTTCGAGCAAATGGGCGAGCCGGCGGTGTACCTGCCTTTGGCTGAATTGATGGACCGCGGTATCGGGATCTTCGACAACCTTGAGCAATACGAACTGGTATGCCTGGATGACCTACAGGCGATTGCTGGCAAGGCCGATTGGGAAGAGGCGCTGTTTCATCTGTTCAACCGCCTGCGAGACAGCGGACGTCGCTTGTTGATTGCTGCCTCCACATCGCCCCGCGAGTTGCCCGTCAAACTGGCCGACCTCAAGTCGCGCCTTACCCTGGCGCTGATCTTCCAGATGCGCCCGCTCTCCGACGAAGACAAATTGCGCGCCCTGCAACTGCGTGCCTCTCGCCGCGGCCTGCACCTCACCGACGAAGTCGGACACTTTATCCTCACCCGTGGCACTCGCAGCATGAGTGCGTTGTTCGATTTGCTCGAACAGCTCGATCAAGCCTCTTTGCAGGCCCAGCGTAAACTGACCATTCCCTTTCTCAAAGAAACCCTCGGCTGGTAGCAACCCCTTTGTTTGCAGGGGTTTTGGCAAATTCCAGGCGTCAGAAAACCCGCGTTTGGCCGGTTTGGCCACGCGAAAGGTGCGTATAGGGTGTTAAGGGCTTAGATGTCATAGTCCAAACAGGAAGTCACATAGATCACGATTGAATTTGCAAATCGATGTGATAGAGGGCATAGTCTCGGCTTCTTTACACATCAGCCACGGTCGTGCCCATGCTAAATCGCTTCGCACCCCTCGTGCCTCTCGCACTCGTTACCCTGTTGTTTGGTTGCGCCTCCCACCCTCAGCAGGTGGTTGAGCAGCAAAAGCCTCAACAACATTCCCAGGCAAAATTTGTTGCAGCGCAGTCTTCCACTGTCTATGAGGAAGAAGTTGCAACAGAGAAAGAACTGGCCGATTTCTCCGGCAGCAAGCCTTATCAGCTTCCAGTTCTGGCCGACAGCATTCTCGAACGCGGCATGTCCCTGATCGGTACCCGTTACCGTTTTGGCGGTACTTCCGAAGCCGGTTTCGACTGCAGCGGTTTCATCGGCTATCTGTTTCGTGAAGAAGCTGGCATGAACTTGCCACGCTCCACTCGCGAAATGATCAACGTGAACGCACCGTTGGTCGCGCGCAACAACCTCAAGCCCGGTGATCTGCTTTTCTTCAGTACTGCAGGTCGTGGTCGTGTCAGTCACGCCGGTATTTACCTGGGTGATAACCAGTTTATCCACTCCAGCAGCCGTCGCAGTGGCGGTGTCCGAGTCGACAACCTGGGCGACAGTTACTGGAGCAAAACCTTCATCGAAGCCAAGCGTGCACTCGCCATGGCCCCGACGACCGTTACCGCTAGCAAGTAAACTTAAAGTGATACTTGAAGTTTGACGTGTAAGCGCTAGAATCCCTGGACATTGTTGTAATCCGTTCGCGCGAGCTTTGCTTGCGCGTTCTGGTTTTCAGCGTTCGGCAGCGAAAGCCGCATCCAGATCAGGATTGTTCTGCACATGTCGACGTCAGCCCGCCTAGTTCTTCTCGTTTGCGCCGCGCTGCTCAGCGCCTGCGCCAGCCGTCCGCCGCCTGCTCCTGTCGCGGCCAAGCCCAAGCCGGTATTCAACTACGCCACCCAGAATTTCTCGCCTGCTGCCGAAGACGTGCTCTTCCGTGCGCTGGGCCTGGTCGGCACGCCTTATCGCTGGGGCGGCAACACGCCGGACTCGGGCTTTGATTGCAGTGGCCTGATCGGCTTTGTGTTCCGTGACGCCGCCGGCATTTCCCTGCCACGCACTACCCGTGAGCTGATCGTGATGCGCGCTCAGGACGTGAGTGAGCAGAACCTGCAAACCGGTGACCTGCTGTTCTTCGCCACCGGTGGTGGTTCGCAGGTCAGCCATGCTGGGATCTATGTGGGCGAGGGCCGCTTTGTCCATGCGCCGCAAACCGGCGGTACGGTGAAGCTCGATACCCTGTCCAAGGCGTATTGGCAGAATGCCTATCTGAGCGCCAAGCGGGTATTGCCAGCAAACCTGGCACGTAATCCCTGAACCCAATACCTAACTAAATGTGGGAGGGGGCTTGCCCCCGATAGCGAAGTATCAGCCACAGTATCTGTGCCTGACCCACTGCTATCGGGAGCAAGCCCCCTCCCACATTGGTTTTGTGATGCTTCTGGGGGCGTTTATTTGGCCGCCGACACCCGCCATACCTTGTTCCCCACGTCATCCGCCACCAGCAAACCCCCTTGCTGATCAATCACCACGCCCACTGGGCGGCCCATGGCTTTCTCATCTTTATCGAGGAAGCCGGTCAGCACGTCCACCGGCTGGCCTTTAGGCTGGCCTGCCTCGAATGGCACGAAAATTACCTTGTAGCCGCTGTGCGGCTTGCGATTCCACGAGCCATGCTGGCCGATGAATGCGCCGTTGCTGAACGGCGCCGGGAGTTTGCTGCCCTCGGCGAACGTCAGGCCCAAAGAAGCGGTGTGCGGCCCTACGGCGTAGTCCGGCGCAATGGCCTTGGCGACCAGGTCCGGGTTCTGCGGCGTGACGCGCACATCCACATGCTGGCCGTAATAGCTGAATGGCCAGCCATAGAAACCGCCGTCCTTGACCGAGGTGATGTAGTCCGGCACCAGGTCGCTGCCGATCTCGTCGCGCTCGTTCACCGCTGTCCACAGCTTGCCGCTCTGCGGTTCCCAAGCCATACCATTGGGGTTGCGCAGGCCGGAGGCGAAAATACGGTGCTGGCCGCTGGCGCGGTCGACTTCCCAGATCGCGGCACGCCCCTGTTCCGCCTCCAGGCCGTTTTCACCGACATTGCTGTTTGAGCCGACGCTCACGTACAGCTTGCTGCCATCCTTGCTGGCCACCACGTTTTTCGTCCAGTGATGGTTCAGCGGACCGCCTGGCAAGTCGACCACCTTGGAGCCTTGGGCCTTGATGGCAGTTTCGCCTGGCTGATAGGGGAAACGCAGCAGCTTGTCCGAGTCGGCCACATACAGGTCGTTTCCGACCAGGGTCATACCGAACGGCGAATTGAGGTTTTCCAGGAACACCGTACGTGTTTCGGCGACGCCGTCGTGGTCGGCATCGCGCAATAGAGTGATACGGTTCGGGCTCGGCACCCCGGCGCCGGCACGTCCCATGACCTTCTCCATGACCCAGCCGCGTATGCCCTTGGCGTCATCCGGTTTGGGCGGTGCGTTGGTTTCCGCCACAAGCACATCGCCATTAGGCAACACATACAGCCAGCGCGGGTGGTCGAGGCCCTCGGCGAACGCGGCCACTTGGGTGCCGGGGGCTGCCGTTGGCTTCGCGCCATCTGGCCAGCCGATAGCCGGAGCGATGTTGACGGTAGGGATCAGCGTTTTGTTCGGCTCCGGCAGTCGGGGCGAGGGGCCGGTCCCGTCGGAAACCTTCAGGGTTGAGCTTTCTCCGCACGCCGCGAGGGTGCCGGCAAGCATGATTAACAGGGCGAGTCTGGTTTTATGCATGGTGTTCTCCTTGATACCTGTAAGGGTAGAGGAGGGCGGTGGTGCGATGGTTCAAGTACTCGACCAGCTTTCATTGACGCTCCACCCCCAACCCACTAACCTTCGCCGCTTGTTCCAGGTGCTCTGTGACCCGTGGGTCGACAGAGTGAAACAGGGAAGCCGGTGAGTGAGCGCGCTTGTACACAGCGCCGCCGCAATTCCGGCGCTGCCCCCGCAACGGTAAATGAGTCAAGACGCTGCTTTTGCCACTGTATCGCGTGCGATATGGGAAGGCGCAGCGTTGGCCTGCTTGCTCTCTACAAGAGCCGCGCCACTCATGAGCCCGGAGACCGGCCTGGATCATCCAACAGCATCACGGTGGGCGATGCTTGGCTGTCTGTTTTTTCTTTTTCCTGCCCGCCGTTTTTGTCCAGCCCCAACGGAGAGCTGCCATGACCGATACCCCCGACCGCGACGAACGCCACTTGGCGCGCATGCTGCGCAAAAAAGCCGTGATCGACGAGCGCATCGCCAACTCCCCTAACGAATGCGGCTTGCTGCTGGTACTCACCGGCAACGGCAAAGGCAAGAGCAGCTCGGCGTTTGGGATGCTCGCTCGCGCCATGGGCCATGGGATGCAATGCGGTGTGGTGCAGTTCATCAAGGGGCGTAACAGCACTGGCGAAGAGTTGTTCTTCCGCCGCTTCCCCGAGCAAGTGCGTTTCCACGTCATGGGCGAAGGCTTTACCTGGGAAACCCAGGACCGCCAGCGCGATATCGCCGCCGCCGAGGCAGCCTGGGCGGTATCCCGCGAACTGCTGCAAGACCCAACCATCGGCCTGGTGGTGCTGGACGAGCTGAACATAGCCCTCAAGCACGGTTACCTCGACCTGGACCAAGTGCTCAGCGACCTGCAAGCCCGCCCGCCGATGCAACACGTGGTGGTCACTGGCCGTGGCGCTAAGCCGGAGCTGATCGAGATGGGCGACACCGTCACCGAAATGGGCATGCTCAAACACGCCTTCCAGGCCGGTATCAAGGCACAGAAGGGCGTCGAACTTTGAATCAGCCCCGTCATTGCCCGGCCGTATTGATCGCCGCACCGGCGTCCGGCCAAGGCAAAACTACCGTCACCGCCGCCCTGGCCCGTTTGCACCGCAATCTGGGACGTAGGGTGCGCGTGTTCAAATGCGGTCCGGACTTTCTAGACCCAATGATCCACGAACGCGCCAGCGGTGCGCCGGTGTATCAATTGGATATGTGGATGGTGGGCGAGCAGGAAAGTCGCCGCCTGCTGTGGGAAGCGGCGGGGGAGGCCGACCTGATCCTGATCGAAGGCGTGATGGGTCTGTTCGACGGCACGCCCTCCAGTGCCGACCTGGCGCGGCACTTCGGCGTGCCGGTGCTGGGCGTGATTGATGGCACCGCCATGGCCCAAACCTTTGGTGCTCTGGCGCTAGGCCTTGCGCGCTACCAGCCGGATCTACCGTTCGCGGGCGTGTTGGCCAACCGCGTCGGCACGTTGCGTCATGCGCAATTGCTCGAAGGTAGCCTCACTGAAGGCCTGCGCTGGTACGGCGCGCTGTCCCGCGAGACGGGAATCGAGCTGCCGAGCCGTCATCTGGGCCTGGTTCAAGCCAGCGAACTGAATGACCTCGATGCACGCCTGGACGCCGCCGCCCAAGCCTTGGGCAGCAGTTGCGAAGTCGCTTTACCGCCGCCCGTGACCTTCGCCGCGCCTGAAGTGATCGAAGCTGAGCCGTTGTTGGCCGGTGTCCGCATTGCCGTGGCCCGCGACGAAGCCTTCGCCTTCACCTACGGCGCCAGTCTTGACCTGTTGCGGGCGATGGGCGCTGAGCTGACATTTTTCTCCCCGATCCACGATCGCGAATTACCTGACGCCGACAGTCTGTATCTGCCTGGCGGCTACCCGGAACTGCACCACCAGGCGTTGTCGGAAAATACTCCGATGCTCGACGCCATCCGTGCTCACCATGCGGCGGGTAAGCCGTTGCTCGCTGAGTGTGGCGGCATGCTCTACCTGCTGAACTCCCTCACCGACGTCGACGGCAACCGCGCCGAACTGCTCGGCCTGTTGCAGGGTGATGCAGTGATGCAAAAGAAACTGGCGGCCCTGGCGCTGCAAAGCGTCGAATTGCCGGAAGGCGTACTGCGCGGCCATACCTATCACCACTCCCTGACCAGCACCGAATGGCAACCGATTGCCCGTGGTTTGAGCCCCAATGGTGGGCGCGGGGCCGAAGCGGTCTACCGACAGGGGCGGATGACGGCCTCTTACGTGCACTTCTACTTTCCGTCGAATCCGGCTGCTGTGGCCGCATTGTTTTTACCCACGATAGCGCCATGACTGACAACGCCTTCCCCCAGGCCGACCGCGATGCCGTTTACCGCGCCATTGCCGAACGCCGCGACATGCGCCACTTCAGCGGTGGCACTGTCGCCCCTGAATTGCTCCACCGCCTGCTTCAGGCCGCGCATCAGGCGCCGAGTGTCGGCCTCATGCAGCCCTGGCGTTTTATCCGCATCAGCGACCGCCACCTGCGCGGGCAGATCCAGCAACTGGTGGAAGAAGAGCGCGTGCGCACAGCCGAGGCCCTTGGCGAGCGCACCGATGAGTTCATGAGGCTCAAGGTCGAAGGCATCAACGACTGTGCCGAAGTGCTGGTGGCGGCATTGATGGATGATCGCGAGCGCCATATTTTCGGCCGGCGCACCTTGCCGGAGATGGACATGGCCTCGCTGTCCTGCGCGATCCAGAATCTGTGGCTGGCCGCTCGCGTGGAAGGCCTTGGCATGGGCTGGGTCTCGTTGTTTGAGCCCCAGGCCCTGGCCGATTTGCTGGGCCTGCCGCCCGGCGCAAAACCTCTGGCTGTGTTGTGCCTGGGGCCGGTCGTCGAGTTCTATCCGGCACCGATGTTGCAGCTCGAAGGCTGGACCGAACCGCGTCCGCTGAGTGACATGTTGTATGAGAATACGTGGGGAGTAAGTCAATGAGTGTGGCCTTGCTGTGTGTCGCTGCAGTGGCGTTGGATGCGCTACTGGGCGAGCCCAGGCGCTGGCATCCGCTGGTGGCGTTCGGCAATTTTGCCGGGCGCATCGAGCAACGTTTCAACAGTGGCGGCCGTGGCTGGCGCAGTCACGGCGTGACGGCGTGGTTTATCGCCGTGGTGCCGCTGACGCTGCTGGCCACCGCGTTGTCGTGGGCGCCGTATATCGGCTGGGTGTTGGAGATTCTGGCGTTGTACTGCGCCCTCGGTATGCGCAGCCTCGGCGAGCATGTGATGCCGGTGGCCCAGGCGTTGCGCAGCGATGACCTGGATGAGGCCCGCACGCGGGTGAGTTACCTGGTGAGCCGCCAGACCAGTGAGCTGGATCGCACCGAAGTCGCCCGCGCCGCCACCGAATCAGTATTGGAAAACGGCAGCGATGCGATATTCGCCGCGCTGTTCTGGTTCGTGGTCGCTGGCGTACCGGGCGTGGTGCTCTACCGATTGAGCAACACCCTTGATGCCATGTGGGGCTATCGCAACGAACGCTTCGAGCGCTTCGGCTGGGCCGCAGCGAAAATCGACGACGTGCTCAACTACATTCCGGCACGCCTGGTGGCCTTGACCTACGCCGTGCTCGGCAAAACCCGCCTGGCCCTCAAATGCTGGCGCACCCAGGGCCCGACCTGGGACAGCCCCAACGCCGGGCCGGTGATGGCTGCCGGCGCAGGCGCCTTGGGTGTTGAATTGGGTGGTGCTGCGATTTATCACGGCGAAGTGCACCAGCGTCCGCCATTGGGCGAAGGCCCGGCGGCGGATGCCGACTCCATCGTCCGAGGCTGGCAACTGGTGCAGCGCGGCGTATGGTTGTGGCTGCTGATCCTATGTGCGGGGGCGCAATTCTATGCTTGAACACGGTGGCCGACTGCGTAAAGCATCCATTCAATACGGGATTGCCGAGGCCGACTGGCTTGACCTGTCCAGCGGTCTCGCGCCTTGGCCCTGGCCGATCCCGCCGATCCCGCCGCGTGCCTGGGCACGATTGCCAGAGACCGACGACGGCTTGGAACAGGCTGCCAGCGAGTACTACGGGGCCGCGCATTTATTGCCGGTGCCCGGTTCCCAGGCGGCGATCCAGTTGCTGCCGCGCCTGCGCCGATCCGGCAAAGTCGGCGTGCTGTCGCCTTGCTATGCCGAGCATGCCGAAGCCTGGCGCCGCGCCGGGTATGTGGTGCGCGAGGTGCAGGAACAGGAAGTCGACTTCTTCCTCGATAGCCTCGACGTTTTGGTGGTGGTCAATCCCAACAATCCTACAGGCCAGAGCCTGACTCCCCAGCGCCTGCTGGACTGGCACACACGGCTGGCCCAGCGCGGCGGCTGGCTGGTGGTGGACGAAGCGTTTATGGACGTGACGCCGGAGTTGAGTTTGGCAGGCCAGGCTCATCAGGTCGGTCTGATTGTGTTGCGCTCGTTCGGCAAGTTCTTCGGCCTGGCCGGCGTGCGTCTGGGGTTTGTGCTGGCCGAACGCAAGTTGCTCAAGTTGCTCGCTGAACAGGTCGGGCCTTGGGCCGTCAGCGGACCGACACGCGTGTTGGGGCAAGTGTGCCTGCGCGACACTGCCGGGCATACCCGTCAGCGGGCGCGTTGCGTCGAGGCAGGCGAGCGATTGTTCACGCTGCTTGAGCGCCACGGATTTCAGCCTCAGGGCGGCTGCGCGTTGTTCCAATGGCTGATCACCCCGCACGCCGAACGCATGCACGAATTCATGGCCCAGCGCGGCATCCTCTTGCGCCTGTTCGTCCACGACAGCAGCCTGCGCTTCGGCCTGCCCGACACCGAGGCCGATTGGTTGCGACTCGACGCCGCACTGGCCGCCTATAAGGATGCTTCATGAGTACGCTGATGGTGCAAGGCACCACGTCCGACGCCGGCAAAAGTACGCTGGTGACCGCGCTGTGCCGCTGGCTGGTGCGCCAGGGCGTCGCAGTGGTGCCGTTCAAGCCGCAGAACATGGCGCTCAACAGTGCCGTGACGGCCGAAGGCGGCGAGATCGGCCGCGCCCAGGCGGTGCAGGCCCAGGCAGCTAATCTGGCGCCTCACACTGACATGAACCCGGTGTTGCTCAAACCCAACAGCGACACCGGTTCCCAAGTGATCATCCACGGCCGCGCCGTGACCACCATGAACGCCGTGGCCTATCACGACTACAAAGCCATCGCCATGCAGGCAGTGCTGGCCTCCCACGCACGGTTGAGCGAAGCCTATTCGGTGGTGATGGTGGAAGGCGCAGGCTCCCCGGCGGAGATCAACCTGCGCGCCAATGACATTGCCAACATGGGCTTCGCCGAAGCCGTCGACTGCCCAGTGCTGCTGATCGCCGACATCAATCGCGGCGGTGTGTTTGCCCATCTGGTCGGCACCTTGGAATTGCTTTCGCCCACCGAACAAGAGCGGGTCAAGGGCTTCGTCATCAACCGTTTTCGCGGCGATATCGCGCTGTTGCAACCCGGTTTGGATTGGCTGCAAGCACGCACTGGCAAACCGGTGGTGGGGGTTTTGCCCTACGTGATGGATTTGCACTTGGAGGCTGAAGACGGCATCGACCAGCGTCAGATCGACAAGGCGGCGCAGGTGCTCAAGGTGGTGGTGCCGGTATTGCCGCGCATCAGCAATCACACGGATTTTGACCCACTGCGCCTGCATCCTCAGGTGGATTTGCAGTTTGTCGGTCCGGGCCAGTCGATTCCTGCCGCCGACCTGATCATCCTGCCGGGCTCGAAAAGCGTGCGCAGTGATTTGGCGTATCTGCGTGCCAATGGCTGGGATACCGCCGTAGCGCGGCATTTGCGGTATGGCGGCAAGGTGCTGGGGATTTGCGGCGGGTTGCAGATGCTGGGCGAGCAGGTGCATGACCCATTGGGGCTGGAAGGAGCGGCGGGTTCCAGTGACGGGTTGGGGTTGTTGGCGTTCAGCACGACTTTGGAAGAAGAGAAGCAACTGCGCAATGTGCGGGGGCGGTTGTTGCTGGAGGATGCTGAGGTCAGCGGGTACGAGATTCATGCGGGTGTGACGTGTGGCGCTGCCCTGTCGAACGCCGCCGTGCTGCTGGAGGACGGTCGCAGTGACGGCGCGCAAAGTGCTGACGGGCAGATTCTCGGCACGTATCTGCATGGCTTGTTCGAGACCCCGGCGGCCTGCAGTGCGTTGCTGCGTTGGGCAGGGTTGCAGGATGTGCAGGAGGTGGACTACCACGCCCTGCGCGAGCGCGATATCGAACGCCTGGCCGATCTGGTGGAGAACCATTTGAACACCGATTTGTTGCGCAAACTGTGTGGGATTTAATGGTGTACACACGGTTCAAAGGTGGGAGGGGGCTTTCGGTGTACATATCCATTCCTGCGTTCGGCCAGCGTGGTTTACGGGGCGACTTCAGATCAAAAGCAGGATCAAAAACGACTCGCTTCGCATCGTGGATGGGTGAATGGGTAGGGGGTGTCTCATGCTTCAACTGATTTTAGGCGGCGCTCGTTCCGGTAAAAGCCGCCTGGCCGAAAAGCTCGCCAGCGACAGCGCTTTGCCCGTCATCTATATCGCCACCAGTCAGCCGCTTGACGGCGAGATGAATGCCCGCGTTGCCTCGCATCGCGAGCGTCGCCCTGATCATTGGGGTTTGATCGAAGAGCCTGTCGAGCTGGCGCGTGTGCTACGCGAAAACGCCGGAGCCGGTCGCTGCTTGCTGGTGGATTGCCTGACCCTGTGGCTGACCAATCTGCTGATGCTCGAAGACGCAGAGCGCTTGGCGTTTGAGCGCGATCAATTGCTGGAAACCCTGGCCACGCTGCCGGGGGAAATCATTTTTGTCAGCAACGAGACCGGTTTGGGTGTCGTGCCGCTGGGCGAATTGACTCGCCGCTATGTGGATGAAGCCGGTTGGCTGCATCAAGCTTTGGCCGAGCGGTGTCAGCGTGTTGTCCTGACGGTTGCCGGCCTGCCCCTGACTTTGAAAGGTATTGCGATATGACTGACACCTGGTGGCTCAACCCTTGTAAGGCGATTGACGCCTCGGCGTACGAACAGGCCTTGGCGCGCCAGCAGCAATTGACCAAGCCGGCCGGTTCCCTCGGTCAGTTGGAAGCGCTGGCCGTGCAATTGGCTGGCTTGCAGGGCCAGGTCAAACCGTCGGTTGATCACGTGTGGATTGCGATTTTTGCCGGGGATCACGGCGTGGTTGCCGAAGGTGTGTCGGCGTATCCCCAGGAAGTGACCGGGCAGATGCTGCATAACTTTGTCACCGGTGGTGCGGCCATCAGCGTACTGGCGCGGCAATTGGATGGGCAGTTGGAGGTGGTCGACCTCGGTACGGTGAACCCGTCGCTGAGCCTGCCGGGCGTGCGTCACCTGAATATCGGCACGGGCACCGCCAACTTCGTCAAGGGCCCGGCAATGACCGTGGCTCAGGGGCAATTGGCATTGCAAGCGGGTCGCGATAGCGTGCTGCGTGCCCGTGAAAGCGGTGCGCAGTTGTTTATCGGCGGCGAAATGGGCATCGGCAACACCACCGCTGCCAGTGCGTTGGCGTGCGCGTTGCTCGATTGCCGCGTCAGCGATCTGACCGGCCCGGGTACAGGGTTGAACGCTGAAGGGGTGAGCCACAAGGTTGCCGTGATCGAACGCGCATTGGCGTTGCATGGCGGGCAGCGTGGTGACGCACTGCACACCCTGTTCAACCTGGGCGGCTTTGAGATTGCTGCGTTGGTGGGAGCTTATCTGGCGTGCGCCCAAGAAGGCGTGGTGGTGCTGGTGGATGGGTTTATCTGCACGGTCGCCGCACTGGTGGCCACGCGTCTGAATCCGGACTGCCGCGATTGGCTGTTGTTCGGCCATCGGGGCGCTGAGCCGGGTCATCGTCATGTGCTGCAAAGCCTTGATGCTCAACCGTTGCTCGAACTCGGCTTGCGCCTGGGCGAAGGCAGCGGCGCCGCGTTGGCGGTACCGTTGTTGCGCCTGGCGTGTGCGCTGCACGGGCAGATGGCGACCTTTGCTGAAGCGGCCGTGGCAGACCGTCCGGCATGATTTTGCACCTGGACCTGCTGCGCCACGGCGAAACCGAGCTGGGCGGCGGCCTGCGTGGCAGCCTGGATGACGCCTTGACCGCCAAAGGCTGGGAGCAGATGCGCGCCGCCGTCATAGCGCAGGGGCCTTGGGACCGGCTCATCAGTTCGCCGCTGCAACGCTGCGCGCGCTTCGCTGATGAGTTGGCGGCGCGGCTGAAGGTGCCGGTGAGCTTGGAAAAGGACCTGCAAGAGCTGCACTTCGGCGCTTGGGAAGGACAGAGCGCGGCGGCGTTGATGGAAACCGACGCCGAAGGCTTGGGCCTGTTCTGGGCCGATCCCTATAGCTTCACGCCACCTGAGGGTGAGCCGGTCAGGGAATTTTCCGAACGTGTTTTGAGCGCCGTCTCACGCTTGCATCAGGCCTATGCTGGTGAGCGCGTGCTGTTAGTCAGTCATGGCGGGGTGATGCGTTTGCTATTGGCCCAGGCCCGAGGCTTGCCCCGCGAGCAGTTGCTGAATGTCGAAGTCGGCCATGGTGGGCTGTTCAGCTTGCAGGTCGCTGCCGATGGCGTGTTGAAGGAAGGAATCTGACGATGCTGCCGTTCTGGATTGCCCTGCAATTTCTCAGCAGCCTGCCGATTCGCTTGCCGGGCATGCCGCAGCCGCAGGAGTTGGGGCGCTCGTTGCTGTTTTATCCGGTAGTCGGGCTGCTGTTCGGGTTGCTGTTGTGGGGGCTGAATACGGCGTTGATGGGGGCGCCATTGTTGCTGCATGCCGCGCTGCTGCTGACGGCCTGGGTGCTGCTCAGTGGCGGGTTGCACTTGGATGGCCTGGCGGACAGCGCGGACGCCTGGCTCGGTGGTTTTGGCGACCGTGAGCGCACCCTGACCATCATGAAAGACCCCCGCAGTGGACCGATTGCGGTAGTCACCCTGGGCTTGGTGTTGCTGCTCAAGTTCAGTGCACTTGTGGCCTTGATTGAGCAACACAACGGCGCTGCGCTCATTTTGGCACCGCTGATCGGGCGGGCCTCGATGCTGGCGTTGTTTCTGACCACTCGTTATGTGCGTGCTGGCGGATTGGGTCAGGCATTGTCGGATCATTTACCTCGGCTCGTCGGCCAACAGGTGCTAATCCTCAGTGGTCTGGCCTGCATTCTTATCGGGGGATTCAGTGGTGGGATCGCGGTGCTGCTCGCGGCGATCTGCTTCATTGGTCTGCGCCAGTTGATGGTCAATCGCCTCGGCGGCACCACCGGCGACACCGCTGGGGCCTTGTTGGAGCTGCTGGAAGTCGCTGTATTGGTCGGTCTGGCGCTGTAACACTTTCTTGCATTTCAATAATCGCGGGTATATACACGTTCCATGCTTGCCTCCCAATGTTTATGCACCAACCTGCGACGCGCCGCCCGTGGCGTCAGCAGGCATTACGACGGCGCCCTCGACGGCTTCGGGATCAACGTTGCCCAGTATTCTTTGCTGTGTAACCTGCAGCGCCTTGATCAGCCGAGCATTTCCAGCCTCGCGGACGCCATGGGGCTGGACCGCAGCACCTTGGGGCGCAATCTCCGGGTGTTGGAGTGCGAAGGATTGGTCCAGTTGGTCGAGGGCAATGACCTGCGAAATCGCCTGGTGCTGCTGACCGAGGCGGGTGCAGAACGGCTGGCTGCGGCCTTGCCAGCCTGGGAAGCAGCGCAACAGAAATTGATCGATCAACTCGGCGCGGATAAACGCGAAACCTTGTTGGCCTTGCTGGATGAGCTCGCCTGAAGGCGAGCTTGTTCGAACATAAGCGGGTATATACCCGCGAGCGGAGAATAAGAAATGACCTCGATGTGGCGCACCAGTGGTTGGATCCTAGTGGGGAGTGCGCTGATCCTGGCGTTGTCATTGGGGGTGCGGCACGGTTTCGGCCTGTTCCTTGCGCCAATGAGCAGTGAATTCGGCTGGGGTCGAGGCACGTTCGCCTTGGCAATTGCGCTGCAGAATCTGATCTGGGGCCTGGCGCAGCCATTTGCGGGGGCGGTGGCCGACCGATTCGGCGCTACCAAAGTGGTATTTGTAGGTGGAGTGCTGTACGCCGTGGGCCTCGTGTTGATGGGCCTGTCCGATTCCGCGTGGTCGCTTTCGCTGAGTGCCGGTCTGCTGATTGGTATCGGCCTCTCTGGAACCTCGTTTTCGGTGATTCTTGGGGTCGTCGGCCGTGCCGTGGCGCCGGAAAAACGCAGCATGGCCATGGGTATCGCCAGCGCCGCAGGTTCATTCGGCCAGTTCGCTATGGTGCCCGGCACTTTAGGCTTGATCAGTTGGCTGGGCTGGTCCGCAGCACTGCTTGCGTTGGGCCTGATGGTGGCGTTGATCTTGCCGCTGGTCAGCATGCTCAAGGATCAGCCGCTGCCGGTACTGGCCGGGCAGCAGACCTTGCGCGAGGCATTGCACGAAGCCTGCGGACACTCCGGATTCTGGCTGCTGGCCTTTGGCTTTTTCGTCTGTGGTTTCCAGGTGGTGTTTATCGGTGTGCACCTGCCGGCCTATCTGGTGGATCAGCACTTGCCGGCCACCACAGGCACCACCGTGCTGGCATTGATTGGCCTGTTCAATATCGTCGGTACCTACACCGCCGGTTGGCTGGGTGGGCGTATGTCCAAGCCGCGTCTGCTGACCGGGTTGTACCTGTTGCGAGCGGTGGTGATTGTGCTGTTCCTGTGGGCGCCGGTGACCCAACTCAGCGCCTACCTGTTCGGCATGGCGATGGGCTTGCTGTGGTTGTCCACGGTGCCGCTGACCAACGGCACCGTAGCCACCTTGTTTGGCGTGCGAAATCTTTCGATGCTCGGTGGGATTGTGTTCTTGTTCCATCAGATTGGTTCGTTCCTCGGCGGTTGGTTGGGCGGGGTGGTCTATGATCGAACCGGCAACTACGATTTGATCTGGCAAGGTGCCATTGTGTTGAGCCTGCTCGCAGCCGCCCTCAATTGGCCGGTACGCGAGCGGCCGGTGGCGCGTCTACAGGCGCAAATGGAGGCGGCATGAGCCTGAAAGCACAGGGTTTATTGATTATTGCGGGGCTCATCCTGCTAGTGCTGGCATGGTGGGGCTGGCAGCGCGGCGGGCTGGCATTGATGCAACTGGGTATGTCGATCTGTTAAGTTCGATCCCTGAACTCTTGAAAGGACGTTTCGACATGCAGATGCGCTGGCTGGCTGTACCTGTGCTGATGGCGGCTTTTGGCGGTGTGGCGTTGGCTGCTGATTGCCCACCTTTGCTTGAAGGCCAATTGCCCAAACTGCGCGCCAAGGAATCCATCGACCTGTGCCAGCGCTTTGCCGGCAAGCCTTTGGTTATCGTCAACACCGCGAGCTTTTGCGGATTCGCCCCGCAGTTCAAAGGCCTCGAAGCTTTGTATCAACGCTACAAGGATCAAGGGCTGGAAGTGATCGGCGTGCCGTCCGATGACTTCAAGCAGGAAGCCAAGACCGGCGAGGAGACCGCCAAGGTCTGCTACGTGAACTACGGCGTGACCTTCACCATGACTGAGCCGCAGAAGGTCAAGGGCCCGGATGCAGTGAATCTGTTCAAGGTGTTGGCACAGCAGAGCAACGCGCCGAAGTGGAATTTCTACAAGTACGTGGTGGATCGCCAGGGTAAGGTGATTGCCGATTTTTCCAGCCTGACCAAGCCGGACAGCCCGGAGCTGATCAAGGCGGTGGAGCAGGCGATAGCGTCTAAACCCTGATCCGCGCCCAATGAAAAGCCCCGCCTCCTTTGCAGGAGAGCGGGGCTTTTTTACACCTGCCTGAATCAGAAGGTGTAGGTCATGCCCAGGCCGAAACCGTTGGCACTGTTTTCGTACTTGGCGCTGTAGTTGGACGGCAGCGAGGTGTTATTGACCTTGACGTCTTCTTCCTTGAGGTAGGAGTACGCCAGGTCGACCGTCATGTTATCCATGACCTTGTAGCCCAGGCCCACGCTGAAGATCGTCCGGTCGCCAGTAGGAATACGTGGCGAACGATCGGTGTTGTTGGTTGGCGACTGGTCGAAGGTCAGGCCGGTACGCAGTACCACCTGCTTGGTCAACTGGTATGAGGTACCCACGGCATAGGCCCAGGTGTCGTGCCAGTTTTGTTCTTCGGTGATGTTGGCGATTCGGCTAGGGGCCAGGGCGCCACCGTTTGTCCCAGTCACACCTTCGTTGTTGACGGTGATCTCTTTCAGGCGACTCCAGCGTGTCCAGGTTGCACCGCCGTACACTTTCCAGGCATCGGTCAGGTCTTGAGTGACCGACAGGTCGTAGGATTCCGGGGTCTCGATTTTCAAGGAGGCGTCGTAACGGTTGTTACGCAGCGCGCCTTGAGTCTGGGCCGGACCGCTGACGGTGGTGTGCCCCTCAAGCTTGTAATTGACCTTGGAGTGGTAGGTCAGGCCGACGCGGGTAGTATCGGTTGCCTGGACCAGCACACCAACATTGAAGCCCAGTGCGGTGTCATCACCCTTGATCTTGACGTTGGTGTCCGAGAAAGGCGCGCCGATTACCAATGTCTTGTCCGACTCCAACACCCCGGAGATGCGGTTGATGGTCGGACCAAAACCGATGGAAACCTTGTCGTTGAAGGCATAGCTGACAGTCGGCTGGAAGGTCATGACCTTCACTTCGCTCTTGCTGCCAAAGCCACGGCCCTGGAAGCCGTTTTCGTAGTCGGTCACCAGACCGAACGGTGCATAGACGCCGAAGCCGATGGCCCACTGATCGTTGAGTTTGTTGGTGTAGAAGCCGAATGGCACCGCAGTGAACGGAACCATATCACCTTTGTTGGAGCCGCTTGGGCGGCCACTTGCGTCCTTGATATCGGTCGAAGCATCAATGGCAGCAACACCGCCCGTGATCTGCTGGCCATTCAGGCGAGCCATACCGGCAGGGTTACCGTAAACAGTGCTTGCATCATCGGCAGAAGAGGAGCGACCTGCGAAACCCGTACCCATCCCGCTCACGCTTTGTTCGTTCAGTGCAAAGCCGCTTGCGAACAGTTGGGAGGATGCCATGGCAACGGCGAGGCTAAGTGTGGTCTTGAGCATTACTTTTTTCATTATTAGAACTCCGTGGTGATCACCGCTGCGGAAAGTACCAATAAAATTAACATCGCGCTATAGGCTGTAATGTCGGAGATAGAGCGTTTTTGTAGGACAATCCGACCAAAATTCAGCGTTTTTGGCGAATCTTGCAAATTGCCCGGTCAGCAGGCCACGTGATTCATGGGTGAAACACAGGTTTGCCAGGTTTGGGTGAAATCTCGCAGCCTTCCTTGCGGATGAAATATTTCTTTCCAGATACGTGCCATCGCTAAAACGTCACCGGATTGAGGCAGGGCAGGGCTGTGTTGTTCCACCAGAAGCCATGCGATGGCGGTGGCGTAACGCAGGTTTACGGTGAGCTCCAATTGGGGGGCGCTGAGAAAGGCGTGTTGGCTGGCCAGCCCGCGCACCAGACTGGCACGCTCGGGGTCGAGTGCCAGGTAGGTGTCCCACAAGGCGCGATGACGGGGTTCGGTGATGCTGTACAGGCCGTGACCGCGTCGATCGTGCAAGGCGGAACCCAATTCCGACTGGCTGGCCGCGATACCCAGGAGCAGAGACTCTGCCGTTGGGCTCTGTCGGTCGAGGTACATCAGCGTCGGCCGGATTACATAACGACACAATTCACTGGCAGCGATACCCATACAAGCCTCAATCCGTGAAAGTGGTCGACGAGACCTGAGAAGGAGGGGGCTTGGCAGCAGTGGATCGGATCTCAGGCTCGCCGGAAGCGGATCACGCCGCTTGAGTTGAAGTGTAGTGTCATATTCGCGATGTAAAGGCCTGTTTTTAAAACATCTTATTCAACCAGTTATAATGTTTATATCGATTTGAACTTAGTAAAACTTCGCAATTCAGGAATCGCAGGCAATAAAAAACCCTGTGTTTTAAACAGGGTTTTTTGTGTTTCAGCGACTCGGGTCGATCAGGCAACCAGTGCCTGACGGGTACGCTCGATCACGGCCTGCAGCGGTTCTGCGCTGGAGTATTGATCGGGGTACAGGCGTTCGCTGTGACGAGCGATGCCGTGTTCGTTGACCAGTGTGAAGCTGAAGCAGCCTTTGCGAGCGGCCATGATCAGGCAGTTCATTGGGGCAAAAGCATTAGTGAGGGTGCGAATGGCATCCTGAGTGTGGATTTGAGCGTTCATATTATTGGTGTTCCTACAAATGACACGGATAAGAACCGTGCAACGTTAAAACGTTCCAGTAACGTTGATCACCATTGATCAAACGAAGAACCTGACTGGAACAAAGCAGCCAGTTTGAAGCGCTAATAAGTTAGGCGCGCTTGGGCTGGCAGGTAGGTACTTAGGAGGGCAGGCAACACAACAGGGGCAAAGGTTCTGGGCCCAGGGTGAAGATCCTGATCAATTTGCAGGTTGGTTCGGTCAGAGTATGGAAACTTCGCGACACCCTTTGCTTGTTCAAAGGCAATGTCGTCGCAAGTGATACCTGGAAACCTTCGAGGTGGTCGATCCCGTGTTGTTCAGGGGAGTTGTTCGACCAGAATTGACTTTCAGCTTGGTACTAACGCCGCGGATAGTAACGGAATGAAACAGGTAATGGAAGTGTGTTACCAAAAAAACTTCAATCAGCCAGCCAGCAGGCTGCGGTAGACCAGTACGGTGATAGCTGCGGCCATCGAACAGCCCAGACCATAGGCGGCTAAGGTCAGGCGCAGTGATTGGCCGGTCTCAATGACCTTCATCACATCGCGCATATCGTTGATGCGGCCATCGCCGAGCTCGATGCACAGGCTTATGGCCGTGAAAGCGGCCGACAGCAAGATAGCGATGGCGAACAGCGCGCCATCCGGCGATGGCAGCGCGGCATTAATCCACAATGAGATGGCGCAGATGGCCAGTAACAGCACAGCGAATAACAGAATTCCTTTCATCGACCTAGTCCGCATTGCGTTGCCCGTCGGGCAGTGTGGAGAGCCGGTAAAGATTTGAAAAGTCCCCAATTGGCTTCGCGGTAACGTTTTTGAAGGCAGTCGCTCCAAAAAAAGCCGGGGATATAACCATCGGATCGGTACTTGTGCACATTGGTTGCGGCAGGTGTAACCAGGCTGTCCATCGCATCGCAGCCTCGCCATTTGCCTGTAATGGAAATTTAAGTCAATGAAAAATCTGGCTTTTTTTTATTGGTGAAAAAATCGTCAGTTTGACTGCGAGCCCCGCTCCATGGGCCTTTGCGCGAGTTTAAGGTAGGTTGTCCACTGAGTTATCCACAGCTTCTGTGGATTGTCCCAAGCGCTTGCTCTAGAACGGGCGTGTGGGTTTTTTCCGGCTTTACCTCTGCGAAAAAAAGAGTAGAGTGGCGCGCCTTCCGTTCTGTCCCACAGTGCTTTATGAAGTTTCGCTCAGTATCACCTTCTGTTACCGACACCCTACAGACTGTTACCGCACCCAAGCGCTTCTCATTGAAAGTGGCGCTGTGGTTGCTCGACAGCCCGCGCCTGGGACACAGCAGCAACGTCAAACACTTCGCCGGACGCTTGCTCAAGCAGCCGGCTCGTGAAGGCGTCGTCGCCGCACAAAGCCGCCTGGGCCAATTGATGTGCCGTGAATGCGGCAATGCCCGCGACCGCCGTATCGGTCACGACCTGCTGCGCATGGCCGCCCGTGCCGGTGACCTGCGCGCCCAACGCGAACTGGGCCAGGTCGAAGACTGAGCTGTCTTCCCGCCCTATGCTTGGTTAACCTTGCTCCTTTTCGGTGATGGCAGAAATGGCTATGGCTTTTGACTGGACCAGTATTGCCCTGGGCCTTGCAGGCGCTGCAGTGCCGTTGTTGGCTGTGTGCTGGCAGCTCCAGCGGCGGTTGACCGCGCGCACCACTGGCTGGGAATTGCTTGAAGAGCGCCTGGCCACTGCGCAACTGGCCCAGGAAGGCCTCGCCGCGCAACTGGATGCCAGCCGCGATGAAATCAGCGACCTGAGCCAGGCCAACGCCGCCAAGCAGGCCGACCTCGCCGCTGTGCGCCGTGAAGTCGAACTGCTGCAGATCGACCGTGACAACGCCCGCGACGCCGCCCACGCCTGGAACCTCGACCGCAGTGCAAAAGACACCGAGTTACGGCGCCTCGACGCCCTGGCGGCCGGCTTGCGCGCCGAACTGCGTGAGCAACAGGACAGCCATCAACAGCGTCTGACTGACCTGCAAGGCTCGCGAGATGAACTGCGCGCGCAATTCGCCGAATTGGCCGGCAAGATCTTCGACGAGCGTGAACAGCGCTTTGCTGAAACCAGCCAGGAACGCCTGGGACAGTTGCTCGATCCGTTGAAGGAACGCATACAGTCCTTCGAAAAGCGTGTGGAAGAGAGCTATCAGAACGAGGCGCGTGAGCGTTTTTCCCTGGCCAAGGAGCTTGAGCGCTTACAGCAACTGAACCTGCGTCTGTCAGACGAAGCCACCAACCTGACCCGCGCCCTCAAGGGCCAGAAAACCCAGGGCAACTGGGGCGAACTGATCCTTGAGCGCGTGCTGGAACATGCGGGACTGGAGAAGGGGCGCGAGTACCAGACCCAGGTCAGCCTCAAAGGGCCGGACGGCGAACGCTTTCAGCCGGATGTGCTGATCATGTTGCCTGGCGACAAGCAGGTGGTGGTGGATTCCAAGGTCAGCCTGACGGCGTATCAACAGTACGTTGCGGCTGATGATGAAGTGATTGGCCAAGCGGCGCTGAAACAGCACGTGCTGTCGCTGCGCAATCACGTCAAAGGCTTGGCCGGCAAGGACTATAAGCGCCTGGAAGGCCTGCACAGCCTGGATTTCGTCTTGCTGTTCGTGCCGATCGAAGCGGCGTTTTCCGCTGCGTTGCAGGCCGAGCCGAATCTGTTTCAAGAGGCCTTCGACCGCCATATCGTGATCGTCAGCCCTACGACCTTGCTTGCGACACTGCGGGTGATCGACAGCCTTTGGAAGCAGGAACGCCAAAGCCAGAACGCCCGGGAAATCGCCGAGCGCGCTGGTTGGCTGTATGACAAGTTTGTGCTGTTTATCCAAGACTTGGACGAAGTGGGCAACCGTCTTCAGCAGTTGGATAAGGCCTACAGCGCCGCGCGAAACAAGCTGACAGATGGACGCGGAAATCTGGTCAGCCGCACCGAGCAATTAAGGCTGCTGGGTGCTCGCGCGAGCAAAAGCCTGCCGGCGGATTTGCTGGAGCGGGCGATGACCGATTCAGACGGCGTCGCTCACCTTCCCGAATAAACGCAGCGCTAAATGTGGGGGGGCGCATCCGGTTTATAGAGGTAAGTGTCGACTCAGCAACGCCCGCAACGCCGCCGGCTTCACCGGCTTGGCCAGATAGTCCAAGCCAGCCGCATGCACCTCGGCAACCATCTCCGGACGGCCGTCGGCACTGATGACCACACCGGGAATAGGCTCCGCCAACTGCGCGCGCAGCCAACCCATCAATTCAGTGCCGGTTTCTCCATGATCCAAGTGGTAATCCACCAGCGCCAGTTGCGGCCGCACCCCTTCGGCTAACAACGCCGCGCACTGCGCCTGGTCGGTGGCGGTCCACACTTCGCACCCCCAGCGCGTCAGCAGGCTGCGCATGCCGATCAGGATGCTTTCTTCGTTATCCACGCACAGCACTTGCGCGCCGCTCAATGGCTGGCCGTTATCCGCTGTCGGCTTGGGCTGCGGGCTGGCCTGGTTGCGCGCCAGTGGCACGCGCACGCTGAACACGCTGCCTTTGCCCGGCCACGAGCGCACGCTCAGACGATGGCCCAGCACCCGGCACAGGCCGTCGGCAATCGCGAGGCCCAGGCCCAGGCCTTTCTCGGCGCGGGTCTGATGGCTGTCCAGGCGCTTGAACTCTTCGAAGATCACCTTCTGTTTATCCTGCGGAATACCGGGGCCTCTGTCCCACACCTCCAGGCACAACTCGCCCTTGCGCCGGCGTACGCCAAGCAGCACCGGGCCGTCGGCATAACGGAAAGCGTTGGTCAGGAAATTCTGCAGGATTCGTCGCAGCAGCTTGATGTCGCTGTCGACCCGCAGGCGACTACCGCGCAGGCGGAAGCGCAAACCTTGCTCCTGGGCCAGTGCCTTGAATTCCGCGCCCAGAGTGTCGAACAGCTCGTTGAGCACAAAGGGCTGGCGTTGCGGATTGATTTTGCCGTTTTCCAGGCGCGAGATATCCAGCAGGTCGCTGATCAGGTCTTCGGCGGAGCGCAGCGAACTGTCCAAGTGCTGCACCAGTTGCCTGGCTTCGCTGGACAGGCCGTCGTTCTGGTGGGAGAGGGCGGCTGAGAACAGGCGGGCGGCGTTCAATGGTTGCATCAGGTCATGACTGACGGCTGCGAGAAAGCGTGTCTTCGACTGGCTGGCGGATTCGGCCACGCCTTTGGCATCGGTGAGCGCCACATTGAGCTGCGACAGTTCATGGGTACGTTCGGTCACCCGCTGCTCAAGGCCTTCGTTCGCTTCGGTGAGCGCCTGCTCGGCTTCGCGGAACGCGGTGATGTCAGTGAAGCTCATGACAAATCCACCACCGGGCATCGGGTTGCCAATCAGCTCAATCACCCGTCCATTCGGGAACAAACGCTCGGAGGTGTGCGCGCGGCCCTGGCGCATCCAGTGCAGGCGTCGCGCCACATGCACTTCGGCCTCGCCCGGGCCACAAAGGCCGCGCTCGGCGTTGTAGCGGATGATGTCGGCGATTGGCCGGCCGACGCTGATCAGCCCGTCGGGGTAGTTGAACAGTTCCAAGTAGCGTCGATTCCAGGCCACCAGCTTGAGCGACTGGTCGACGACGCTGATGCCCTGGGTAATGTTTTCGATAGCCCCTTGCAGCAGCGCACGGTTGAACTGCAGCACTTCCGACGCTTCATCGGCGATGCGTACTACGTCCTCCAGCTGCATTTCCCGCCCTTCAATCGCAGCTTTTACCACCGCACGCGTCGAAGAGGCGCCGAGTACACCGGCCAACAGGCGTTCGGTGTGGGCGATCCAGTCATTATCGGCATTCTGATTGGGGTTGAAGCCTTTGCCCTGGCGGTAGGCAAAGCGGATAAAGCTCTGCTGGGCACGTTCTTCACCAACAAAACGTGCCGCCAGGCTGAGGAGGTCGCTGATCTGTACCGACAGCATTGAGCGGGCGTTGGCGCGCTGGCTGATTTCCTGGCCGATAAAACGCCCGGCTTGCCAGTGCTCCGACACCCGCGTGCGCGACAGCATCGACACCCACACGAACAGCGTGAAGTTACCCGCGAGGGAGAACACCGTGCCCAGGGTCAGCGACGTGACGGATAAACCCAACGGGTGGGAATGCATCCACGTCAGCCCAGGGAAAAGGCTGAGGGACCAGCCCAGGCTTTTCGCCGTTACGGGTAGGACCAAGGTGTAGAACCACAGGAATGTGCCCGCCGCCAAGCCGGCAAACACACCGCGGCGGTTCGCCTGCTTCCAATACAGCGCGCCAAGCATGGCCGGGGCGAGCTGGGTCACGGCGGCAAAAGCGATCTGCCCGATAGTTGCCAGGCTTGCCGTAGAGCCCAGCAAGCGGTAGCTCACGTAAGCCAACAGCAAAATGATCACAATGCTGACCCGGCGCACCGAGAGCATCCAATGGCGGAACACCTCGAACGGGCGCTCTGCGCTGGAACGGCGCAACAGCCACGGCAGCAACATGTCGTTGGAGACCATGGTCGACAGGGCGATGCTCGCCACAATCACCATGCCGGTGGCCGCTGAGGCGCCGCCGATAAATGCCAGCACCGCCAACGCCGGATGGGCTTCGGCCATGGGCAGGCTGATCACGTAGGAGTCCGGCAATACGGAGCCGGGCAGCAGCATCTTGCCGCCGAGAGCGATGGGGATGACGAACAGAGCGGCGAGGATCAGGTAGGCGGGGAATACCCACTTGGCTACGCGCAGGTCCTGCGGGTCGATGTTCTCTACCACCGTCACATGAAACTGTCGGGGCAAGCAGATGATCGCCATCATCGCTACGCCGGTCTGCACCACCATTGACGGCCAGTTGACGGTCTCCTTCCAGTATTCCTCCAAGCGTGGCGCGAGCATTGCCTGGCTGAACAGGTCGCCGAAACCGTCGTAAAGGCCGTAGGTCACGAACGCGCCCACTGCAAGAAAAGCGAACAGCTTGACCAGGGATTCAAACGCAATCGCCAGCACCATGCCACGGTGGTGCTCCGTGGCGTCGAGGTTGCGCGTACCAAACACGATGGTGAACAGCGCCAGCACCAAGGACACGATCAGTGCTGTGTCCTGGGCCCGCGTGCCGGTGGTATCGGCGCCCGCGCCGATCAGCAGGTTCACCCCCAGCACGATGCCTTTGAGTTGGAGGGCGATATAGGGCAGCACGCCCACCAGGCAGATCAGCGCGACCACCACTGCCAGGGACTGGGATTTGCCGTAGCGCGCGGCAATGAAGTCTGCGATGGAGGTGATGTTTTCCTGCTTGCTGATCAGAATCATCTTCTGCAGCACCCAGGGTGCCAACACAAGCAACAGCACCGGTCCCAGGTAGATCGGTAAAAACGCCCACAACTGTTCGGCGGCTTGGCCTACGGCGCCGAAGAACGTCCAACTGGTGCAATACACCGCCAGAGACAGGCTGTACACCCAGGCGCGCACGCGCGGCGGCAATGGCGCGCGACGGCGGTCACCGTAGAAGGCAATGGCAAACATAATGGCCATATAGGCCAGGGCAACGGCTGCAATCAGCCCGCTGGACAGCGTCATGGTAACTCCGAGCATAGAAACACCCGGGTATTCCTGCCCCGGTTGGACAGTCTCGCATGATGGCTGAGGTTAGTCAGTGTCGACCAAGGTCGTGTGGGATCTAATGTCGCAGGGCGGCACTTAGCGCGGTGGCAGGGTTTTCTGGCGCAGGATGTAGATCGTGACCAGTACCGCACTGGTCAGCATGAACCCGCGTGCCCACGGCAGCGGCACCAAGTAGCACGAGAGGCCGATGCTCAGCCACATCAAGCCAATGGCGTAGACCTTACCCTTGAGTGGGATGCCATTGCCGTCCAGATAATCGCGAATCCAGGGGCCCAGGCGCGGATGTTCCACCAGCCACTGGTAGAAACGCGGGGAGCTTCGAGCGAAGCAGGCGGCGGCGAGCAGGAGGAAAGGCGTGGTCGGCAATACCGGTAGGAAAATGCCGATTACCCCCAGCGCTACGCTTAACCAGCCGATGGCCAGCAGCACGTAACGCAGGAGGAGCGAGCGATTGCCCATGGGTGTCACGGGCAAGAGGCTCAGTGGTGACGAGGCTTGAGGATCGCCGGTTTTTCGTCAGGAGCGTTGCACAGCAGGTACAGGGCGGTCAGGGCTTCCGGGATCTGTACGATCATGTCGTCCATCAGGTTGGCGTCGGCGGCGATGTCGGAAAACTCAGCTTCTTCTTCAAACAGCCCCGAACCGACCATGATCGGCAGCAGCATTTCGCTGACTTCTTCCTCGGCGGTTTCGAACCAGGCAGCTTCACGCAGGAACACGCCTTCCATGAAACCGATGCACCAGCCGCGCAGGTCGGAGTCGTCCGGATCTTCGCCCAGGTCCAGCTCGCATGGCAGTTCGAATTCCTCATCGGAGGCCAGCTGGCGAGCGATGTGGGCCTTGAGGGCCAGCAGGGTGGATTCGATTTCTTCGCGCTGGGCGTCGTCTGCGTAATGAGGCTCTTCAGCGAATAGCGCGTCAATCCATTCACGGTCGGGAACGACGTCGGAGCAGATCGAAAGGGCGGTCAGGTAGCCGTGGGCGGCCACATAGTCCAGCGCCTCGTCATGCAGCTCATCGGCGTCGAGGAAGGCTTGCAGGCGGGTTAGTTGCTCAGCGAAGGACATTGAAGGACTACCTTGGGAATAAACGATGCTGAATTCTAGGCGTTCTTGCGCGCCCAAGCCAGTCGGCATGCAGATTTGCCCGGTTTTAGAGACGGGCTGCAATTCGTCAGCGGCGCCCTTTGCCGGATGGTGCTCGGGTATACTGCCGCGTTTTGTGATGCCCCAGCAGGCCAAGCGCCAGGTCGAGAAAACTCCACTTACGGATTATTTTCCGTGAGGTCGGATTTTTTCGACCAGCCTGTACAGAGGGATTTCGGCACTATTTTGTTGGAGTTATACATGCTCGATCAGGCTCAACGCGTCCTCAAGGACATCTTCGGCTACGACAGCTTTCGTGGCCGCCAGGGTGCGATCATTGAGCGCGTGGCCAAAGGCGGTGACGCCCTGGTACTGATGCCTACCGGCGGCGGCAAGTCGTTGTGTTTCCAGGTGCCTGCATTGTTGCGCAACGGGCTGGCCGTGGTGGTGTCGCCGTTGATTGCATTGATGGACGACCAAGTGGCGACCCTGGAAGAACTTGGTGTCGCCGCCGCCGCCTTGAATTCCACCCTCAGTGCCGAGCAGCAGCGTGACCTGGCCGCACGCATCAAGCGCGGTGAAGTGAAAATGCTCTACCTGGCCCCCGAACGCCTGGTGCAGCCGCGCATGCTGGCGTTTTTGCAGAGCCTGGAAATTGCCCTGTTCGCCATCGACGAAGCTCACTGTGTATCCCAATGGGGGCACGATTTCCGCCGCGAATATTTGCAGTTGGGTCAACTGGCGGAGCTGTTCCCGGACGTTCCGCGCATCGCCCTGACCGCCACCGCCGACAAGCGCACCCGCGAAGAAATCGTCGAGCGCCTGCACCTGCAGAACGCCGAGCGTTTCCTATCGAGTTTCGACCGACCGAATATTTTCTACCGCATCGTGCCCAAGGAGCAGCCGCGCAAGCAGTTGCTCGCGTTCCTCTCTGAACGGCGCAGCGACGCGGGCATCGTCTATTGCCTGTCGCGCAAGAAGGTCGATGAGGTGGCCGCGTTCCTCTGCGAGCAAGGCTACCCGGCGCTGCCGTACCACGCCGGTCTACCTAATGAAACGCGCTCCGCTCACCAGAAGCGCTTCCTCAACGAGGAAGGCCTGATCATGGTGGCGACCATCGCGTTCGGCATGGGCATCGACAAATCCAACGTGCGTTTTGTCGCCCATATGGACCTGCCAAAATCCCTTGAGGCGTACTACCAGGAGACCGGGCGTGCTGGTCGTGATGGTTTGCCGGCGGATGCGTGGATGGTCTACGGCCTGCAGGACGTGGTGATGCTCAAGCAGATGCTGCAGAACTCCGAAGGCGATGAACGGCACAAGCGCTTGGAGCAGCACAAACTCGACGCCATGCTCTCGTTGTGTGAAGAGACTCGCTGCCGTCGTCAGACCTTGCTGGCGTATTTCGACGAAGACATGCCGGAGCCTTGCGGCCATTGTGATAACTGCATTGATGGCGTGCAGACCTGGGACGCTACCGAGCCCGCACGCCAGGCGTTGTCGACCATCTACCGCACCGGTCAGCGTTACGGTGTGGGCCATCTGGTGGATGTGTTGCTGGGTAAGGACAACGAAAAAGTCCGCAGCTTCGGTCACGAAAAACTCTCGGTCTACGGCGTCGGTAAAGCCCGCGCTGAGGGCGAGTGGCGTTCGCTGTTCCGCCAGATGGTCGCGCGCGGCCTGGTGGATATCGACATTGAAGGCTACGGCGGCCTGCGTCTGAATGACAGTTGCCGCCCGCTGCTCAAGGGCGAGGTCAGCCTGGAGCTGCGTCGCGACCTCAAACCGCAAACCACTGCCAAGACCAGCACCAGCCAGGCCAGCCAGCTCGTGCGAGGCGAGGAGCGCGAGCAGTGGGAAGCCTTGCGCACCCTGCGGCGCAAATTGGCACAGGAACACAGTGTGCCGCCTTACGTTATTTTTCCCGACTCCACCTTGCTGGAGATGCTGCGCGAGCAGCCCACCACCATGGCCGAGATGGCGCGGGTCAGCGGCGTCGGTGCACGCAAACTGGAGCGCTATGGCCAGGCGTTCCTCGAAGTGCTCGGCGGCCAGGCCGAAGCACCGAAGGAAATCGCCGACATTCGGCACGAGCTGATCAGCCTGGCGCGTGCTGGCATGACGCCGATCCAGATCGCGGGCCAACTGCAATGCTCGGAGAAAAACGTCTACACCCTGCTTGCTGAATCCATCGGCAAGCAGCAGTTGTCCCTGGAGCAGGCCCTTGATTTGCCGGAAGATTTGCTCGGTGAAATCCAGGATGCATTTCTCGACGGAGAAGGCGAACTGCCACCGGTAGCCGAGATTGCGCCACTGTTCACAGGACGTGTTCCAGAGGGTGTTTTGTACTGCGTGCGGGCCGCTTTGCAGTCTGAATTCGAAATTTAGTGTGCCAATTACGACAATGTAACGATTCAGTTCATAGCAACTCTTGCCTAGTGGCATGGCTCATGCTTAGCTGGCTAATAATTAGCCACACTTTATTTTCAGTCTAACCCATGAGTTTTTTATGCCGTTAACCGATCAACACCGATTTGGCATGCAGCTGGCGCAAATGTCCCGAGGTTGGCGCGCCGAGCTAGACCGCCGTTTGGCGGGGCTGGGCTTGTCCCAGGCGCGCTGGCTGGTGCTGCTGCACTTGGCCCGTTTTGAAGAAGCTCCCACTCAGCGTGAGCTGGCGCAAAGCGTTGGCGTAGAAGGGCCGACCCTGGCTCGCTTGCTCGACAGTCTCGAAGGCCAGGGCCTGGTGCAACGCCAGGCAGTGGTTGAAGACCGCCGCGCCAAGCGCATTCTGCTGTGTGACACCGCGCGGCCGCTGATCGAACAGATTGAAACCATCGCCACTGAGTTGCGTCACGAGCTGTTCGTGGGCGTGGATGAAGCGGATTTGAGTGTGTGCATGCGCGTGCACGGGCACATCCTGGCGAATCTGGAAAAGTCCTGAACCCAAGTGCAGTGAAGATCAACGTGTGTGGGGCTAATTGTGGTGAGCGGGGCAAGCCCGTTCACCACAATTAGCCGCTCCAACACTGATTCAGCGTTGTCTCAGAACGTCTGCCCCAGGTTCAGGTACACCGCCTTCTGATTATCATCGTTGAACCCGTAGCTGAAATTCAGCGGCCCCAACGGTGTATCAAACCCCAGAAAAATACTCGCAGCGTTGATATAACCGCTGTCGAACTCATTGTCGTTGTTCCATGCCCGGCCCCGCTCCAGAGACGCGCCCAGGTACAACGGGAAATCCAACGGTAAGTACGAGCGCGGCGTCAGTCGGCGGTAGTACACCGCGCGCATCAGGCTGATGTTCTGCCCGGAAATCGCATCCTGGCGGAAGCCCGACAACTGTCGCGCACCGCCCAGCAGGAAGCTGGAAATCACCACATCGGAATCATCCAGGGTGCGCCCATACCGGCCGCCCAGCACCAGCGTGTCCGGGCCATGGCTCATGGCCTTGTCCAGCTTGAATTCCCATTGTCGATAGCGCTGGTCCGAACCCAGTCCCGGTTCGAACTCGCGGTAGGCCAGGCCGATGTCCTCACCGGTGTGCGGGAAGTACACGTTATCCAGGGTGTCGAAGGAGTACTTCAGTTCATAGAAACCTTCGCTGAAGCTCACACTCGGCAGGTCGCGGTCGCCGATGCGCACATCCGCCTTGCCCCAGGCCTCGCCGACACCGAAGCGGATCTCGCCGCTGTTGCCGATCTGCCGCCCCACGTTCAGGCCGAAACCATAGCGTTCCAGGCGGTATTCGGAGATGGGGTCGTTGTCCAGAATCAGCTCGACGTTCTGCGCCTGGGCGCTGAGATAGGGTGCGATGAAGTAGCGCGAGCCAGCGTCCATCGGTTGATAGAACTCGCTGTACAACTCCTGCCGATCACCGATCTGCACGCGGGTCAGCCACTCGGCACCGAGGCGATTGATGCCGTTCATGCGGTAGCTCGCGCCGAGGTTGAAGGCGCTGTCGCCGCGCATATCGTCCGACAGGTTCAAGCCCAGGCGCAGGTAGTCGGTGCCGCTGCGCTTGCCCCGCGCGCTGATCACCAAGGTGTTGTCGTGGCCTTTTTTCACCACGCGGTATTGCACCTGCTCGAAGTAATCCAGGCCGTACAACGTGCCCATGTCGGTTTGCAGACGGCCAAGCTCCAACGGTTCGCCCAACGGTTGGCGGATGTAGTAGCGGATCACGTCGTCGCTGACTTTCGAATCGTTCTCCAGCTTGATCGCGGTGATCACCGGGGTTCGCTCGCCTGGAGTCCGCGCGGCCACCAATTCGGGGTCAACCGGTTCGGCAGGGCGCAAATGGGCCAGGCGCAGGTCGAGGGCGCGGGTGGCGCGGTAGCCAGCGTCGATCATGTCTTTGGCGCGGCCGAAATCGGTCACGCCAAAAGCGGACAGTGGCGGCTGGATCAGTACGTCCTTGGGATTGAGGGCCTTGAGCTGTTCTTCTGAGTTGCGCCGGGTCATCAGGGTGATGGACTGGTTGAGCACATCTACCACGGTCGCGAGTTGCTTGCGTGAGCGCAGCGGGGTGCCGATGTCGACCACGATGGCGATGTCCACGCCCATCTCACGCGCCACATCCAATGGGATGTTATCGGTCATGCCGCCATCCACCAGCAGCCGGCCATCCAGCTCCACAGGGGCGAACACCGCCGGGATCGACATACTGGCGCGGATTACCTGGGGCAGATGGCCCCTGCTGAACACCACTTTTTCGCCGGTGGTGATGTCGGTGGCCACGGCGCGGAAGGGGATCGGCAGCTTGTCGAAATTACGCGTGTCGCTGCTGTGGGCGAACATGCTTTCCAGCAGCAGCGCCAGATTCTGGCCCTGGATCACGCCCAGGGGCAGGCCGAGGCTGCCGTCATCGCGGAAGCTGAGCTTCTGCTTGACCAGGAAATCCCGGTCATCCTGCTTGCGCCGAAACGGCACGTCTTCACGCGGCGGCGCGTCGGATAACGCCTGCTGCCAGTCGATGCTCAGGGCGAGCTTTTCCAGCTCGTCGATCTTGTAGCCCGAGGCGTATAACCCACCAATCACCGCGCCCATGCTGGTGCCGGCAATGGCGTCGATATGGATGCCCTGTTCTTCCAGGGCCTTGAGCACGCCAATGTGCGCCAGGCCGCGGGCGGCACCGCCGGACAGCACCAGGCCGATTTTCGGTCGGGGTGGTTCAATGGCGTCGGCAAGCAGGGGGACGAGGCACAGAAACAGGCAGGACAGCAGGCGGCGCATCAGGAATCTCAGGGCTGGGCGATAAAGGCCGGTATTATAGCCACTCGATCCTCATCCCTCGTCATGCCAGGAACTTGTCAAATGATGTCCGTCAGCAAACCCGAGATCGTTATCACCTATTGCACCCAGTGCCAGTGGCTGCTGCGCGCCGCGTGGTTGGCTCAGGAACTGTTAAGCACCTTTGCCGATGACCTGGGCAAAGTGTCGCTGGAGCCAGCGACTGGCGGCGCGTTTCGTATCACCTGCGATGGCGTGCAGCTTTGGGAGCGTAAGGCTGACGGTGGTTTCCCTGAGGCCAAGGTGCTCAAGCAGCGCGTGCGCGATCAGATCGACCCGCAGCGTGACCTGGGGCACAACGACCGTACACAGTGAAGGTCACCGCCATCGGCTGACGGTGACTGATGGAGGCCGCTACTTGGCGGCCATTTTGCTTTTGATGAAGCCCACGACCCACGTCAACACCAGGCCTCCGACGCCGCCGCCGACAATATTGCTGCCGACCGCCGCCACATCCAGCGCCTCACCGCCCGAAGCGCCCGTCAGTGCCGTCACGATCTGGCCCAGTACAAGCCCGCCGACACCGCCCAGCATGGTATTGAGCCCGGTCCCCAGGCTTTGTTTGGTCATGCCGGCCAAATTGCCGCCGACGGCACCGCTGATGATTTGAACCAGTAAGCTGATAAACATTTCCATGATGTAGCCTCTGCATCGCGTTTAAGGAGTGACTACTCGCTTGCAGCAACTGCAGGGCACACCAAGGCTGTCGTCGAGCGGTCAGTTATCCGTTGAACGACTCCAGACTGTTGCGGATGTTTAAAGTATAGATCAGGTCGTTGCAGTCGGCTGTTTGGCCTGGCTGGCGCTGCCCATCAGCCCTGAGAGCACGATGGCGACGATGATCAGCGCGCCCCCCAGCAGCATGCGCAGCGTTGGGGTTTCGGCGAACAGCAGCCAGGCCGCGGTAATGCCGTAGACCGGCTCCATGGCAAATACCACGGAGGCGGTACGCGCCTTGATTACTGCGAGGCTGGCGACAAACAGGCTGTGGGCCAAGCCTGTGCAGAACACGCCGAGCAGGCCGATCCACAACCAGTCCAGCGCGCGCACATCCGCCAACCCCGGCGCGGCCACGGGCAATAGGCACACCGCAACGACCACGTTCTGGCACAGGGCTGCCTGTACGGCAGGAATGCGCCCGGAGCTGGCACGGTTGTTCAGCGACAGTAAAGAGAACAGCAGCCCCGACGCGATGCCCCACAGCAGGCCGCCGGTGGCTTCGCTGGCCAGGTTGAAGTCCGGCGTCACCAGCACCAGGCCAACGGTGACCAGCGCCACCAACACGACTTCATTGGCGCGGATACGCTCGCGGAAGATCAGTCCTTCAAGGATCACGGTAAACGCCGGAAACGCCGTGAACCCGAGCGTGGCGACGGCCACGCCAGCGACTTTGACCGCCATAAAGAACGTCACCCAATGTGCGGCCAGCAACACGCCGCTGACCAGCAGGCGTTTCCAGTCGCGCAGTTCCAGCGTTTTCCAGGGTGCGTTGCTGACGAAGCGCGCAAACACTGCCAGGGCAATCACGGCAAATGCGGCGCGACCGAATACGATAATGGCCGGTGAGGCGGCCGCCAGCTTGCCGAATACGCCGGTAAGGCCAAACATCAGTGCGCCGATATGCAGGGCGCCGAGGGCTGAACGGGGAGTCATTGCGATCCTTGAACCAACGGGAGTGACAGGACCGCAGTCTAGAGGGTGCTACTACGCACGTCTGTCGCGCAGCTCGCGATTTTTAGCGCCAGCCTCGCCCTATGCCGAGCGCCGCAACGCGCCGGGAGAGGCGCCAAACTCGCGCAACATAGCGGCGGCAAAGGCACTTTGAGAGGTGTAGCCGACACGCTCGGCGATTTCACCGATGGGCAATGGCGTTTCGCGCAGCAGGTTCAGGGCCAGTTGCAGGCGACGGCTGCGGATGTAATCCATGGGTGTTTGGCCGCACTCGGTCACAAAGCGCGCATGCAGGCGCGCCACCGACAGGCCGGCAATCCGCGCAAGGTCGGCGACCTGCAGCGGATGGGCGACGTGGCGCTCTATATGCGTATTGAACGCCGCATACGGCAGGCGCCGGCCAGGTACCGGTTGGGCCAGTGAATGATTGAGGCTGGCCAGCAACAGCACCGCGCCCTGTTGCACGATCAGTGGGTCATCCACCGGGCTATGGGCCAGCCATTGCACCAGTTGGTGTTGTCGCGAATCCAACGCCAGGCGCGCCGGTTGATCCAGCAAGCGGCGGCTTGCATCGGCGTGTTCACCCAACGATTGCAGCACCCAATGCTCCGTGGGCACATCCAGCACCAGGCAGCGGCTGCCATCGCGACTGCCGCAGGCATGGTGGGCAGAGAAGGGCAGGACCATCACGCTGCTTTCACGCACCTGGCTGCCACGGCCATCGACTTCCAGGTCCAGATGACCGGACAGGCCGAACACCAACTGCGCATGTTCATGGCGATGGGCGATGGGCGCTTCGAGGTAGTGGCGCAGGGTGAGGGTAGGTCTCATCGCGGTCTCCTATGCAGGTCGCCAGTCTACAACGCTTCGCGAACACGGGCTTTGTCATCAGACTGACGCACAGTTGTCATGGGCTATTAATCGCCATGGCGCAAGCTCGCGAAAACAGCGTCGAGTGATGCCCATGACCAGTGCCGAGTTCACCAAGCCCAGCCGCAAGCAACGGGTACGTACCCTGTGGATTTCCGACGTGCACCTGGGCACCCGGGATTGTCAGGCCGAACATTTGTCGCAATTCGTCAAGGATTACCACGCCGACAAGGTGTACCTGGTGGGCGATATCATTGACGGCTGGAAAATGCGCGGCGGCATGTATTGGCCCCAGGCCCATACCAACGTAATCCGTCGCCTGCTGACCATGGCCAAGCGCGGCACCGAGGTGATCTACGTCACCGGCAACCATGATGAGTTCCTGCGGCGCTATTCCAAGCTGATCCTGGGCAATATCCAGTTGGTCGATGAAGCAGTGCACGTCACCGCCGATGGCCGGCATTTGTTGGTGATCCACGGTGACCAGTTTGATGTGATCACCCGTTATCACCGCTGGCTCGCATTCCTCGGCGACTCTGCCTACGAATTCACCCTCACGTTGAACCGCTGGTTGAACCATTGGCGTGCGCGGTATGGCTACGGCTATTGGTCGTTGTCGGCGTATCTGAAGCACAAGGTCAAAACGGCCGTGAGCTTTATCAGCGATTTCGAAGAGGCCATCGCCCATGAGGTGACCAAACGCGAGTTGCACGGTGTGGTGTGCGGGCATATCCACCATGCGGAGATTCGCAAAGTGGGCGAGGTGGATTACCTCAACTGCGGGGATTGGGTGGAGTCGTGCACGGCATTGATCGAGCACTGGGATGGGAGTATCGAGTTGTATCGGTTGGCGGACGCGCAGGCGAAAGAGGCGCTGCTGAAAGCCGAGATGGTCGCCAGCTGAAGGGTGTACTCGGTCAAAATGTGGGAGGGGGTTTGCCCCCGATGAGGGAGTGTCAGCCAGTACACCTGTCACTGACCCACTGCCATCGGGAGCAAGCCCCCTCCCACATTTTCAGTCCCGGTTTCGTCAGTTGGATACGTCGGCGATGGCTTCGGCCAGGAGTGTCAGGCGTGTCGCATCAATACCCGCCACGTTGGCTCGCCCCGAACTGACCATATACACGCTGTGCTTTTCCCGCAGTTGCTTGACCTGCTCGGCACTCAAACCGGTATAGGAAAACATCCCGCGTTGTGCGCCGATGTGCGCAAAGCGCTCCGATAAACCATGGGGCGCCAACGCCTCCACCAGTCCGGAACGCAACTGCGCGATCCGCGCACGCATGGCTTCGACTTCCTCGCTCCACTGCTTTTTCAGCTCGGCATCACCGAGGATACTCGCGACCACTGCCGCACCATGGTCCGGCGGCGTAGACCACAGATTACGCGCGATATTCGCCAGTTGGCTGCGTACATCCGTCAGCTTCTCGGCGTCTGCAGCGCACACGATCAGCGCGCCAACACGGTCGCTGTAGAGGCCGAAGTTTTTCGAGCACGAGCTGGTGACCAATACTTCCGGCAACTCCCTGGCAAACAAGCGCACCGCCCAGGCGTCCTGCTCCAGGCCATCGCCGAAACCCTGGTAGGCGAAGTCGATCAGTGGCAGCAGTTGGCGCTCGTGCACGATCTGCAGCACGTGGCGCCAGTCATCCTGGGACAGGTCAAACCCGGTGGGGTTGTGGCAGCACGCGTGCAGCAGCACCACATCACCTTTTGGCACGGTGGAAAGGGTCGCTAGCATCGCCTCCACATCCAGGCGGTTGTCGGCGCCTACATACGGATAGTGGCTGACCTTGAGCCCGGCCTTGGCAAAGATGCTTTCGTGGATTGGCCAGGTCGGGTTGCTCAGCCACACGCCGCGTCCTGGAAGGTTTTGAGCGATGAAGTCGGCACTGAGGCGCAAAGCACCGGTACCACCCGGGGTTTGCGTGGCGCCGGCCCGGCGTTCACGGATAAGTGCAGAATCGGCACCGAGGACCAGCTCGCTGATCAATGTGCCGAACGCTGCATTGCCGTGGCCGCCGATGTACGTTTTGGTGGTTTGGGTGTCAACCAGGCGCTGTTCGGCGAGCTTCACCGAATGGGGAATCGGCGTCAGGCCCTGATCATCTTTATAGACGCCCACGCCGAGGTCGAACTTGTTCGGGTTGGTGTCCTGGGCATACAGGTCCATCAGCCCGAGGATCGGGTCGCCGGGCACGCGGCCAATGGCATCGAAATGCATTACTTGCGGCCCTCGGCGTCCTTGGCCACTTCGTCGGTGCGCGCGGCCATGATGAAGTCGTTGCGGTGCAGGCCCTTGATCGAGTGGCTCCACCAGGTCACGGTGACTTTGCCCCACTCGGTGAGCAAGCCTGGGTGGTGGCCTTCGGCTTCGGAGATTTCACCCATGGCGTTGGTAAAGGCCAGGGCGAATTTGAAGTTCTTGAACAGAAAAACCTTTTCCAACTGCATCACGCCGTCGCGGACTTCGATGTTCCAGTCTGGGATCTGCTTGAGCAGCACCGGCAATTCTTCATCGCTGACTTGTGGGGCATCGGCGCGGCAGGCTTCGCAGTGGGCTTGGTTCAAGGTGGTCATGTGGTGGTGTCCTGAATTCGAGTGTTTAAAAACGGTCGTCAGTGGCGTCACCCTAAAGCAACGCGGGGCCAGGGAACAGACTCACCTGGCCTTAAAAGCCACGGTTCATGCGGCCTTGGGTTTTGGCGGGAATTTCGGCGCATGCAACCCAAGCTGCATACCGCGCTCGACCATGCCCATGATGTCTTCCTGCGCGACTTCGAACAGGCGCTTGAGGTTGGGCAGTACGAAATACAGCGGTTGGAGGATGTCGATGCGATACGGCGTGCGCATCGCTTCCAGCGGGTCGAAGGCCTGGTGCTCGGGCTCGTCCGACAGGCAGTACACGCTTTCCTTGGGCGACGACAAAATCCCGCCACCGTAGATGCGCCGACCCTCGGGCGTATCCACCAAGCCGAACTCGATGGTCATCCAGTACAGGCGCGCCAGGTACACCCGTTGCTCCTTGCTGGCCGCCAAGCCGAGCTTGCCGTACGTGTGAGTGAATTCGGCGAACCAGGGGTTGGTCAGCAGTGGGCAGTGGCCAAAGATCTCGTGGAAAATATCCGGCTCTTGCAGGTAGTCCAGTTCTTCACGGGTACGAATAAATGTCGCCACCGGAAATTGCTTGTTAGCGAGCAATTCGAAGAAGGTCTGAAAGGGGATCAGCGCGGGGACCCGGGCCACTTGCCAGCCGGTGGTCTCGGCCAGCACTTTATTGATTTCGCCCAACTGTGGAATGCGGTCCAGGGGCAGGCCAAGTTTGTCGATACCGTCCAGGTATTCCTGGCAAGCGCGGCCTTCGATCACTTTCAACTGGCGCGTGATCAGAGTGTTCCACACCGCGTGTTCTTCCGGCGGGTAGTGGATAAAACCTTGCGCATCGGGCTCGCGGGCCACGTAGTGCGTCTGCTTCATACGGCTCTCCTGCTAGGCATTCGTTCTTGTTATGTCCTGCGATGAACCTATTGATAACCCGCGCGGAGCAGGATTCCATCTGTTTGTGAGCGGATATTGTAGGAAAAAATACCGATTTTCGTAAATTAATCGTTACGCTTGTGTGGTTCATCGCGCCGTTGGGCTGTGAAAAGCACATAAGCTGTCACATAATCTTGACGACTATCTGCGCCCAGCGACAAAAAGACGCGGCGCCTACCCACTTTTTCGGGCCCTTTCATGCGTATCAAAGTGCACTGCCAAAACCGCATCGGCATATTGCGGGACATTCTCAATCTGTTGGTGGAGTACGGCGTCAACGTCGCCAAGGGCGAGGTCGGTGGTGAGCATGGAAATGCCATTTACCTGTTTTGTCCGAACCTGGTGAACATGCAGTTCCAGGCATTACGTCCGCAGTTCGAAGCCATTGCCGGGGTGTTTGGCGTGAAAAGGGTAGGGCTGATGCCCAGCGAGCGCCGGCACATGGAGCTCAATGCCTTGCTCGGTGCGTTGGAGTTTCCGGTGCTGTCCATCGACATGGGCGGCTCCATTGTCGCCGCCAACCGCGCGGCGGCGCAGTTGCTCGGGGTGCGCGTGGACGAAGTTCCGGGTATTCCGCTGTCGCGCTACGCCGAGGACTTCGACTTGCCGGAACTGGTGCGCGCGAGCAAGTCGCGGATCAATGGTCTGCGGGTCAAGGTTAAGGGTGACGTGTTCCTGGCGGACATCGCGCCACTGCAATCCTCCGAGCACGACGACAGCGAGGCCATGGCTGGCGCGGTGCTGACCCTGCACCGCGCCGACCGCGTGGGCGAGCGCATCTACAACGTGCGCAAGCAGGAACTGCGCGGCTTTGACAGCATCTTCCAAAGCTCCAAAGTCATGGCGGCGGTGGTGCGTGAAGCCCGGCGCATGGCGCCGTTGGACGCACCGCTATTAATAGAAGGCGAAACCGGCACTGGCAAAGAACTGCTGGCCCGTGCCTGCCACCTGGCCAGCCCCCGTGGGCAATCGCCGCTGATGGCGCTCAATTGTGCTGGTCTGCCGGAGTCGATGGCTGAGACCGAGTTGTTTGGCTACGGCCCCGGTGCGTTCGAAGGCGCGCGTGCCGAAGGCAAGCTCGGGCTGCTGGAGCTGACGGCGGGCGGTACGTTGTTTCTCGATGGCGTGGGGGAAATGAGTGCGCGCTTGCAGGTGAAATTGCTGCGCTTCCTGCAGGATGGTTGCTTCCGTCGCGTGGGCAGTGATGAGGAGGTGTACTTGGATGTGCGGGTGATCTGCGCAACCCAGGTGGATTTGTCCGAACTCTGCGCCCGTGGCGAATTCCGCCAGGACCTTTATCACCGCCTCAACGTGCTGTCGTTGCACATCCCACCACTGCGCGAATGCCTTGATGGGCTGGGGCCGTTGGTTGACCACTTTCTTGACCAGGCCAGCCGTCAGATCGGCTGCCCACTGCCCAAGCTGGCGCCGGCGGCGATGGAGCGACTCAGTCACTACCACTGGCCGGGCAATGTGCGGCAGTTGGAAAACGTGCTGTTCCAGGCCGTGTCGTTGTGCGAGGGCGGGACGGTCAAGGCCGAGCATATTCGCTTGCCGGATTATGGCGTGCGTCAGCCGCTTGGCGATTTTTCCCTGGAGGGTGGGTTGGAGGCGATCGTCGGGCGGTTCGAGAAGGCGGTGCTGGAGAGCCTGTATGCCGAGCACCCGAGCAGCCGGCAGTTGGGCAAGCGGCTGGGGGTATCGCACACCACCATCGCCAATAAGTTGCGCGATTACGAAATTCTGAAGGCTGATAAATAACCTGTGTGGTTGGGGGGCGGCTTCGCAGCCCGGCGCGGGGCAAGCCCGCTCGCCACAGCAAGCCCGCTCTCACATTTGATCTGCGTCGTTGCCGTAAGCGGCAGTAGTCCGCCGTTTTTTCGACTATCCCCAGTCCTTCAAATCCTGCTGACTCAACGCAAACCCCCGTCCTGCCTGGTCTTTCCCCTTTTTTTAAAAGTTGGTTCGCAAATTGCTTAAGCCTCATCAGTACAGCGGTGGGCGGCAAGCCTGCGTCAGAAAGAGGAAAGAATGTGGACAAGTACCTTTATGTGGCAATGACCGGCGCCAGCCAGAATGCTCTGGCGCAGAAGGCCCATGCCAACAACTTGGCGAACATTTCCACCAACGGCTTTCAACGTGACCTGGAACAGGCGCGTTCGATGCCGGTGTTCGGTGACAGCTTTCCGGCGCGGGCGTTTGCCCTGACCGAACGTCCAGCCACCGACTTCACCCCCGGCGCGATGATCGAAACCGGTCGTGATCTGGACGTGGCGGTCAACGGCGACGGTTGGATGGCGGTGCAAACCCCGGATGGCAGCGAAGCCTATGTGCGCAGCGCCAGCATGAACGTAGATGCGTTGGGCGTGCTGCGCGCCGGTAACGGCATGCCGATCATGGGCAACGGTGGCCCGATTGCCGTGCCGCCCCAGCAGAAGATCGAAGTCGGTTCCGACGGCACCATCAGCATCCGCGCCATGGGCGAAGGCCCACGGGTGATGGCTGAAGTGGACCGCATCAAGCTGGTCCAGCCGGACCTCAAGAACATGACCAAAGGTCTGGACGGCACCATCCACACTAAGGATGGCCAGCCGGCCCAGGCCGACGCGAACGTGAAGTTGACCTCGGGCTTCCTGCAGGCGAGCAACGTCAATGCCGTTGAAGAAATGACCGCTGTGCTGTCGCTTTCCAAGCAGTTCGAGCTGCACATCAAGATGATGAACAGCGCCAAAGAAGACGACCAGGCCATGACTCGCGTCATGCAGATGAGCTGATCAGCGCTCACTCACTAATTTGCTAAACGGCGCCAACAAACAGGCGCACGAAGGAGAACACCATGCTTCCGGCTCTATGGGTTGCCAAAACAGGTCTGTCCGCCCAGGACACCAACCTGACCACCATTTCCAACAACTTGGCCAACGTGTCGACCACGGGCTTCAAACGTGACCGCGCTGAGTTCCAGGACTTGCTCTATCAGATCAAGCGCCAGCCAGGTGCCCAGTCGACCCAGGACAGCGAATTGCCGTCGGGCCTGCAATTGGGTACCGGTGTGCAAATCGTCGGCACCCAGAAGAACTTCAACGCCGGTAACCTGCAGCAAACCGGCCAGCCGCTCGACATGGCTATCAACGGCAAGGGCTTCTTCCAGATCCTGCAACCGGATGGGACCACTTCGTACACCCGTGACGGCACGTTCCACCTGGACGCCAACGGTCAGATCGTGACGGCCAACGGTTTCGCCCTTGAGCCGGCCATCGTCGTGCCGAACAACGCCCAGACCTTCACCGTCGGCAACGACGGCACCGTGTCCATCACCGTGGCCGGTAACCCGGCATCGCAAGTGATCGGCAACCTGCAAACCGCCGACTTCATCAACCCGGCTGGCCTGCAGGCCATGGGTAATAACCTGTTCCTGGAAACCGCCTCCAGCGGCGCGCCGCAAATCGGCACCCCTGGCCTGAACGGTTTCGGCACCACGCTGCAAAGCACCCTGGAAACCTCCAACGTGAGCACCGTTGAAGAGATGGTCAACATGATCACCACTCAGCGCGCCTACGAGATGAACTCCAAGGTGATTTCCACCGCCGACCAGATGCTCTCGTTCGTAACGCAGAATCTGTAATCAAGTCTATGGGGCGCTCTTGAAGGCGCCTGCAACACCGTGAGGTATGGGTCATGAATCGCTATGTTTCCGTTTTGGCATTGAGTGGGATTGCCGTGCTCGCGGGCTGTGTCGCCCCGACGCCCAAACCCAATGACCCGTACTACGCGCCGGTGTTGCCGCGCACGCCGTTGCCGGCGGCGGCCAACAATGGCTCGATCTACCAGGCGGGTTTCGAACAGAACCTGTACAGCGACCGCAAGGCGTTCCGGGTTGGTGACATCATCACCATCACCCTTAACGAGCGGACCCAGGCCAGCAAGAACGCCAACTCGCAGATCGGCAAGACCAGCAAGGCCAGCATTGGCCTGTCCTCGCTGTTCGGCGGTGTGCCGAACACCAATAACCCATTGGGCAGCGGTGACTTGAGCCTCGATGCCGGCTACAGCGGCGACCGTGCTACCAACGGCAAGAGCGCTGCGGCGCAAGGCAACACACTGACCGGTTCGATCACCGTGACCGTGGCCGACGTGTTGCCCAACGGCATCATCGCTGTACGCGGTGAAAAGTGGATGACCCTCAATACCGGTGATGAACTGGTGCGCATCGCCGGTATGGTCCGTGCCGATGACATCGCCACCGACAACACCGTGCCGTCGACACGGATTGCCGATGCACGCATTACCTACTCGGGTACGGGGTCGTTTGCTGATGCGAGCCAGCCGGGTTGGTTCGACCGTTTCTTCCTTAGCCCGCTGTTCCCTTTCTAGGTGGCCACTTTGAAACTCAAACAGCTGATGGCTGCCGCACTCCTGCTTTCGTTAAGCGCTGTCGCCCAGGCCGAGCGCCTGAAAGACATTGCGAGCATCTCCGGCGTGCGTTCCAACCAGTTGATCGGTTACGGCCTGGTAGTGGGGCTCAACGGCACGGGTGACCAGACCACCCAGACTCCGTTCACTCTGCAGACCTTCAACAATATGCTCTCGCAGTTCGGCATCAAGGTGCCGGCGGGCTCGGGCAACGTGCAGCTCAAGAACGTCGCGGCTGTGTCTATCAGTGCCGACTTGCCAGCGTTCTCCAAGCCGGGCCAGGTGGTGGACATCACCGTGGCTTCCATCGGTAACTCGAAAAGCCTGCGCGGCGGCACGCTGCTGATGACACCGCTTAAAGGTATCGACGGTAACGTCTATGCCATCGCCCAGGGCAACCTGGTGGTGGGCGGGTTTGACGCCGAAGGTCGTGACGGTTCGAAGATTACCGTCAACGTGCCATCGGCCGGTCGCATTCCTGGCGGCGCCACGGTGGAACGTACCGTGCCCAGTGGTTTCAACCAAGGCAACAGCCTGACCTTGAACCTCAACCGTTCCGACTTCACCACCGCCAAGCGCGTGGTCGACAAGATCAACGACATGCTCGGCCCTGGCGTGGCCCAGGCCATCGACGGCGGCTCGATCCGTGTAACTGCGCCGCTGGACCCAAGCCAGCGTGTGGATTACCTGTCGATCCTGGAAAACCTTGAAGTCGACCCAGGCCAGGCGGTGGCCAAAGTCATCATCAACTCGCGCACCGGCACCATCGTGATCGGCCAGAACGTCAAGGTGTCGCCGGCAGCGGTGACCCACGGCAGCCTGACCGTGACCATCACCGAAGACCCGATCGTCAGCCAGCCTGGGCCGTTGTCCAATGGCCAGACGGCAGTAGTGCCGCGCTCGCGGGTCAATGCTCAGCAGGAAGCCAAGCCGATGTTCAAGTTCGGCCCTGGCACCACGTTGGATGAGATTGTCCGCGCGGTGAACCAGGTGGGCGCTGCGCCAGGCGACTTGATGGCAATTCTTGAAGCCCTGAAACAGGCCGGCGCCTTGCAAGCCGACCTGATCGTAATCTGAGGCCGTGGCCATGGATATGCGCAAGAGCGGGATCAGCAGCACGGCGGACTCGGGGTCTTACTCCGACTTGAACCGGCTTAATCAGCTCAAGGTCGGCGACGACAAGAACAGCGAAGGCAATATGCGCAAGGTGGCGCAGGAGTTCGAGTCGCTGTTCTTGAGCGAGATGCTCAAGTCGATGCGCTCGGCCACCGAGGCCCTGGGCAAAGACAACCCGATGAACACGCCTGCGGCCAAGCAATATCAGGAGATGTACGACCAGCAACTGGCGGTGTCGTTGTCCCGTGAAGGCGGTGGTATCGGCCTCGCCGACGTGCTGATGCGCCAGATGCAGAAGAACAAACCGGTGGACGCCGCTGCGGCCACTTTGCAGGGCCCGGCAGCCGCTGAACCGGTTAAGAAAGTCGACGTGCCGACGGAAATTGCCGCCGGCACCCAGGCTCAGGGTCCGCTGGGTCGTTCCAATGGCCAGCGTCCGTTGTGGGCTTACCGCGTGGCAGAGCCCCAGGCCGGTGCCGCTGCTGCTCATAGCAACGATATGGAGCTGATGAACCAGCGCCGGATCGCCTTGCCAAGCAAGCTGACCGATCGCCTGCTCGCCGGCATCGTTCCGAGCACCCAAGTGGCGACCGAGGCCAAGGCCGCGCCGCTGCGTAACAGTGCCTCCGATGACAACGTCGTCAATAGCACCGCACGCAGTTTTGCGGTGCCCAGCGACCGTATGCAGATCTACAGCCGCGCCGTGGCCCAGCCGCCGCTGGCACCGGCGAAGAAGGCGTTCAGTTCGCAGGACGAATTCGTCGCCACCATGCTGCCGATGGCCAAGGCGGCTGCGGCGCGCATTGGTATTGATCCGAAGTACCTGGTGGCCCAGGCCGCCCTGGAAACCGGTTGGGGCAAATCGGTGATGCGCGCCGAAGATGGCAGCAGCAGTCACAACCTGTTCGGCATCAAGGCCGGCCAGAGTTGGCAGGGCGGTCAGGCGCGTGCGATCACCAGCGAGTTTCGCGATGGCGCGATGGTCAAGGAAACGGCGCAGTTCCGTTCCTACGACTCCTACCAGGACAGCTTCCACGACCTGGTGACATTGCTGCAAAGCAATGATCGCTATAAAGAAGTTGTGAAGTCGGCCGACAACCCGGAACAGTTTGTGCGCGAGTTGCAAAAAGCCGGTTACGCCACCGATCCGGCCTACGCCAGTAAGATTTCGCAGATCGCAAAAACGATGAACAGTTATCAGAATTACGCTGCCGCGGGCGCGACCACTCATTTATAAGGTCTGAACCATGAGTTTGCTCAATATCGGGATGTCGGGGCTTAACGCCGCTCAAGGATCGTTGTCGGTCTTGAGTAACAACATCGCCAACGCCAATACCGCGGGCTATTCGCGTCAGCAGACCACCCAGAGCGCGAACGCGTCGAATCAGTACGGCGGCGTGTTCATCGGCAGCGGCACCACCCTGGCCGACGTGCGCCGGGTCTACAACGAATACCTGGACACCGCTTACCAGAACAGCACCTCGCTCAACAGCGATGCCAAGGCTTACCTGGACCAGATCAGTGCGGTCGACAAGACCCTGTCGGACAAGACCACCGGTATGTCCGCCGTGCTCAGCTCGTTCTTCGCGGCGGTGCAAACCGCCTCGGCCAGTCCGAACGATACTTCGGCCCGTCAGATCCTGCTTACGAACGCCCAGACCCTGACCAACCGGTTCAACACCATCTCCAGCCAGTTGAGCCAGCAGAAAGAGACCATCAACAGCCAGTTGACCTCGATGAGCGATCAGGTCAACCAACTGACGTCGTCGATTGCGTCCCTCAACAAGCAGATCGCCCAGGTACAGGGTTCGTCGAACACCTCCCCGGCTAACCTGCTGGACTCCCGTGCCGAGGCTGTACGCTCGCTCAATGAGTTGATCGGCGTGACCACCACGGAAAAGAACGGCGTGTTCAGCCTCAGCACCGGCAGTGGCCAGTCCCTGGTGCTGGGCGATCAGTCCAGCAGCATTTCCGCGGTGCCGAGCAAGAGCGACACTAGCCAGTACACGATCCAGCTCAATGCGCCGGGCGGTACCGCCCTGGACTTGGGCAACGTGATCAGTGGCGGCAGCATCGGTGGCCTGCTGCGTTATCGCAGCGATGCGCTGATGCCGGCAATCAATGACTTGGGGCGTATCGCGATTGTCACTGCCGATGCGCTCAACAGCCAGTTGGGCCAAGGCCTGGACCTCAATGGCGAGTTCGGCGCCTCGATGTTCACCGACATCAATAACGCAGCCTCCGTTGCCCTGCGCAGCCAGGCGGCCCAAGGCAACCTGGGCGACGGCGCCCTGGGCGTGACGATCAAAGACAGCAGCCAGTTGACCAACTTCGATTACAAGGTCAGCTTCAACGATGGGACCAATCTCAACAAGGTGACGGTCCTGCGATCCGACGGCAAGGCTATGGGCACTTATGACCTGAGTGCCACGCCGCCGCCGGTTATCGACGGTTTCACCCTGGCGGTCCAGAGCGGCGCAGTGCAGGCGGGTGACAGCTTCAAGGTCAGCCCGACCGCCAACGGCGCCAAGGAAATCGGCACCGTGCTCAGCGATCCGAGCAAGATTGCCTTTGCCGCGCCGTTGCAGGGCGAGGCGGGTAAAACCAACCAGGGCACCGGCACCTTTACGCCGCCGACCCTTACAGTGCCTCTGGATATCCAGGGTGGCGCCGACACCGCGCAATTGCGTACGGGCATTGAGCACTCGATGCCGGTGACGATGGTCTTTGGTAAGCCCGCGGCCGATGGCACTCAGGCTTACACCCTCAGCAACGCCCAGGGTGATCCGATCGGCTCCGGCACTATCATTCCAGGCCAGGCCAACAAGATCAGCGTCAGCGTGCCGATGCGCGATGCCGGCGGTGTCTTGTTGTCGCCAGCCAAGAGCTTCAGCTTCGACACCACGGTGGGCGGTTCGCCAGCGAACGGCGACAGCACCTCCTTCTCGTTCAATGCCTCCGGCAAGTCCGACAACCGTAACGCCCAGGCCCTGCTCAACCTGCAGACCAAGTCAACCGTAGGCCTCGCGGCCGATGGCAGTGGCGGCACCAGCCTGGTGGGGGCCAACAGCAAGTTGGTCTCGACCGTCGGCGCCAAGGCCGCAGCGGCCACCACAGACACCACGGCGACCAACGCGCTGTTGACGGCCAACAAGAACGCACGCAACTCCGTATCCCAGGTCAACCTGGATGAAGAAGCGGGCGACATGATCAAGTTCCAGCAGTACTACACAGCGTCGTCGCAGATCATCAAGGCTGCGCAAGAAACCTTCAGCACGCTGATCAATAGTCTTTAAGGGAGTCTGGGACGATGCGCATTTCTACACAGCAGTATTTCGACACCAGTGCCAGCAAGTATCAGAACAATTATTCAGGTGTGGTGCAGGCCCAGCAGCAGGCCAGCTCCGGCGTGCGTGTGCAGACCGCCGCCGATGATCCGGTGGCTGCCCAGCGCTTGCTGATGCTGCAACAGCAGAAAGATATGCTGTCGCAGTACAGTGGCAATATCACCAGTATTCAGAACAAGCTGACTAACGAAGAAAGCATCCTGGATGCGATCAACACCACGATCCAGGCCGGTAGCCAACTGGCGCTGCGTGCCGGTGGCGTGACCAGTGATGCTGACCGCAAGTCCATTTCGGTTGAGGTGGGCGCGCTTGAGGATCAACTGTTGGGCTTGCTCAACAGCAAGGACTCGGCCGGCAACTATCTGTTCTCAGGCTCCAAGACCGACACGCCGCCGTACTCGCGCAACAACGATGGTACTTACAGCTATCAGGGCGACGAGAACGAGCTGAGCCTGCAGGTATCCGAGACCCTGACGGTTCGCACCGGCGACACCGGCAAGACCATCCTGGAAGGGGCGGTCAACACCAGTCGCACCCAGTCCAATTACCTCGCGCCTGCTACTGCGCCGGTGGCGCCTGCGATTTCGCCGCCCCTGGTCGACGACCACAAGGTCGCCTTATCGAGCGGCCTTGTGACTTCGGGTTCCGACTACACCCGGCAGTTTGCCGACGGCCAGCCGTACAAACTGACGTTCACCAGCAGCACCCAGTACGTCATTACCGACAAAGACAACAACGACATTACTTCGCAGGTTGCCGGTAACGGGACGTTCGACTCCACCAAGGAAGGCAGCGCCAGCGTCAACCTGCGTGGCGTCAAGTTCGATATCACGGTAGACCTGACCGACCTTGCCACGGGGCCTGATGCCGATGCGCTGGTCAAGGGGCGTGAGTTCAGCCTCAGCGCCAAGCCTGACGGGTTCAACATCGCCCGAACCGCGAGCAACACTTCCAGCGCGCAATTGACCAATGCCAGTGTCAGCAGTGCGGCCAACTATTCGAGCACGTTTCCTAACAGCGGCGTATTGATCAAGTTCGACGACACCGACCCGACGGCCTACAAGGTCTATGCCCAGCCGTATACCGCCGGCAGCAAACCGATCGTGGACAATGGCGTCATCACTCCCGGCACCGGCACCCCGCCGGGCCCGAGCACCATCACGGCGGCAGGCGTTACCTTCGAACTGAGCGGCACGCCGAACGTTGGCGACCAGTTTTCGGTGGGCAACACCACCCAGAAGACGCAGAACGCCCTCGATACGCTAGGTCAACTGCGCAAGGCTCTGGAACAACCGGCGGACGGCATTCCGGGCGCGCGGGTCAAGCTTCAGGACGCCCTCAACGCCGCCGTCAGTAACCTGACCAGCTCGGCCGACCAAGTGGACAACGTACGTGGCTCCATCGGTGCGCGTGAGAATGCGTTGACGGTGCAGGCCAGCGCAAACGCCAGCATCAGCTTGGCCAACACCACGACCATGAGTGCACTGGCCAACGTCGACATGGGTGAGGCGGCGATCAACCTGACGCTGCAGCAAACCATGCTCGAAGCCTCGCAGCTGGCGTTCGTGAAAGTCTCGCAGTTGAGCCTGTTCAACAAGATGTAAGTGGCGCCAAGTCAAGCGGCCCGCTCTGGAAACAGGGCGGGCCGTTGTCGTTTCTGGGGTTAAATTGTTGAAACGTTTTGCATAAAGCGCACAAAATTGAGTGACCTGTGAGTCATAAAGCGCATCTTCACTGTATCGTGTGAAAAGGATAAGTCGTCACAGGGTCCTTGCGGGGCGGCTTTCAGCGAGATTTTTATGGGGTTATCCCCTTTATTGTCAGCACTCCGGGCGCAGTCCTCGGGGTGTTCTCCAGCTATTTAGTATTGGGAAGCCACAATGATTGGCATAAAAAGCATCGCCAGTTACGTGCCGGCAGACGGGATCGATAACTACGCCCAGGGTGCCAAATTCGCCAAGGATGAAGAATTCATCATTGGCAAGATCGGTTCGGCGTTCCTGCCGCGCAAGGAAGCCGCGCAGGAAACCTCCGATCTGTGTGTTGAGGCGGTCAACGCTTTGTTTGCCAACAACCCGGATCTGAAGCGCGAATCGATTGATGCGCTGATCGTCGTCACCCAGAACGGTGATGAAGAGGGTTTGCCCCACACCGCCGCGATCGTCCAGGACAAACTGGGCCTGCCGACGCATGTGGCGGCCTTTGATATTTCCCTGGGCTGCTCCGGCTACGTCTACGGTATCTACGCGATGAAGGGCTTCATGGAAGCCACTGGCCTGAAAAACGGTCTGCTGATCACCGCCGACCCGTATTCGAAGATCGTCGACCCGGAAGACCGTAACACCACCATGCTGTTCGGCGACGCCGCTACCGCCACCTGGATGGGTGAAGACGCGCCGTGGTTGCTGGGCAAGTCCAAATTCGGCACCGACGGTTCCGGCGCACCGCACTTGAAGGTCAGTGATGGCGTGTTCTTCATGAACGGTCGCCAGGTCTTCAACTTCGCCTTGCTCAAGGTGCCGGCGCATTTGCACGAACTACTCAACGAGTCGGACCTCAAGGCTGATGAGATCGACGCGTTCTGCATTCATCAGGGCAGTGCGGCCATCGTTGATGCCGTGGCACGCCGTTTTGAAGATGCCCCAGTGGACAAGTTCATCAAGGACATGGTCGAGACCGGCAACACCGTGTCGTCGAGCATTCCACTGCTGCTGGAAAAGCACGTGATGGACGCCAAGTGGAAGCGCGTGGCAATCAGCGGTTTTGGTGTGGGTCTGTCGTGGGGTTCGGCGATTCTGTATCGCCCGTGACGCTTTAATAGGCTGCATAAAAAAACGCCGATGATCTAGAGATCATCGGCGTTTTTTATTTGGCGCCAGAAAAGCCAATGAATCCGGGGTTTTGAGCTGATGTAAGCCGTTGAATTGCAAAGGGTGGCACGGCGCCAGTAAAAAAAATCAAAAAAATCCTCAAGCAACTGCCTACCACGACGATAACTATTACGTAGGTTCTCAGGCCACACCCGGCGGTTGCCAGGGCCGGAAGCCGCAGTATCCATCCAACGAGGATTTCGTCATGGCTTTAACAGTAAACACCAACATTGCTTCGATCACTACTCAGGGCAACCTGAACAAAGCTGGCGGCGCCCTGGCCACTTCCATGCAGCGCCTGTCTTCCGGCCTGCGTATCAACAGCGCTAAAGACGACGCAGCTGGCCTGCAGATCGCTAACCGCCTGACCAGCCAAATCAACGGCCTGGGTCAAGCAGTAAAAAACGTGAACGACGGTATCTCCATCGCTCAGACCGCTGAAGGCGCGATGCAGGCTTCGACCGACATCCTGCAAAAAATGCGTACCCTGGCTCTGTCTTCCGCTACTGGCTCCCTCAGCGCTGACGACCGTAAGTCGAACAACGACGAATACCAGGCTCTGACTTCGGAACTGACCCGTATCTCGCAAACCACTACTTTCGGTGGCCAGAAGCTGCTGGACGGTTCGTACGGTACCAAAGCTATCCAGGTTGGTGCCAACGCTAACGAAACCATCAACCTGAGCCTGGAAAACGTTGCAGCCGATAACATCGGTTCGCAGCAGGTCAAGTCGGCTGCTCTGAAGCCTAATGCTGATGGCAATATTGCAACAACTTTGAATGTCACCGGTAACGGTCAGACTGCCAAGGTTGTAGTTGAGAAAGGTGATTCCGCTAAGACAATCGCTGCAGGTCTGAACGGTTCAATCGGTGGTCTGAGTGCCACTGCAAGTACGCAAGTCAAGTTCTCGGTAGACGAAGTCGTGACCAAGGGCACGACTACTCCTGCAGTAGCGGGCGTTCCGGCGAACTTTGAGCTGACCGTAGGCAAATCCACCGTTAAATTTGTAGGTGTAACTGACACCGCTGGTCTGGCTGACCAGTTGAAGTCCAACGCAGCTAAGCTGGGTATCAGCGTCAACTACGACGAAGCGAAGGGGACTCTGGAAGTCAAATCCGACACCGGTGAAAACCTTTCCTTCAAGAGCGGTGCTGGTGCGGCTGCTATCTCTGTCAACGTCAAAGACGGTAGCGGAAAATACGCGGTAGATGCTTCGGACGTTGAAACTCCAACCAAGCTTGACGCTACTGTTGATAACGTGATTGTTGCAACCGGCCAGGTTTCGTTGGACTCGTCTAAAGGCTACGCAATTGCTGACGCGGGTACTACTGCGCTGTTCGGTAAAGCTGACGTTTCGTCCGACAAAGTGACGATTGCAGAAACTGACGTGACTGATGCGTACAATGCTCAAAATGCACTGTCCATCATCGACAAGGCTATCGGCACCATCGACAGCGTTCGTTCGGGCCTGGGTGCTACCCAGAACCGTCTGACTACCACTGCAGACAACCTGCAGAACATTCAGAAGAACTCCACCGCTGCACGTTCCACCGTTCAGGACGTCGACTTCGCTTCCGAAACCGCCGAACTGACCAAGCAACAGACCCTGCAGTCGGCTTCCACCGCGATCCTGTCGCAGGCTAACCAGCTGCCATCCGCTGTACTGAAGCTGCTTCAGTAATCCCAGCGCTTGGTAACTAACGGAAGGGCGCGTCTACGTGCCCTTCCGTTTTTTCGGTTTAGAGGAGATTGGACATGGACATGAGTGTAAAGCTGAACCAGTCTTATCCGCCGGTTGCACCTCAAAGCGCACCTGCCAAGGTAGTGGCTGACAACAACGTTCTGAATGTCCAGGCAACGCCCGCGATTAGCCAAGAGCCCGCACGCGCCGACCTGGAAAAAGCAGTCACCGATATTCGCGATTTCGTTCAAGCTACCCAGCGTAGCCTCGATTTTTCCATTGATGATTCCACCCACCGTGTGGTGGTCAAGGTCATCAATACCGACAATGGTGAAGTGATTCGCCAGATTCCGTCGGAAACAGCATTGAAGCTGGCACAGAACCTCAGCAGCGCAAGCAACCTGTTGTTTGACGACAAGGCCTGAGCTGGCATGAAACTTGTTGCTGTCCGGTCTTGAGGCGTAATAAGTCAAGATAACGGCAGCCACCGAACAGGAGATAGATGATGGCGGGTTCAACGGTAAGTGGTATCGGTTCGAACATCGATACGCAAGCGATCGTGACATCCTTGGTTAACGCCGAAAAGGTGCCCAAGCAAACGCAGATCAATACCGCGTCTCAGAAGGCGACCACCACGCTGTCTTCGATCGGCAAGATTCAGGCGGCGCTGGATGCGTTTCGTGGTGCGCTGGACACCATGACAACGAGTTCGAGCTTTACGGGGTTGAGCGGCTCGTCCTCGGATGAAAAGGTCGCCACCATGACTGCCAGCAATACTGCCTCCAACGGTAGTTTCCGCCTGATCGTCAATCAGTTGGCTCAAGCGTCCAAGTTGTCGAGCAAGAACTTTGCTGGCGGCACGTCGACGGTGGTGAATGCCACCGACAAACCAACCACCCTGACCATCTCGCAGTCGGGCAAAGCTTATGATGTCAACATTCCTGTCGGTGCAACCTTGCAGCAGGTGCGTGACTCGATCAACACTCAATTCGGCACTTCGGGATTGAGTGCGAACATCCAGACCGACTCCAATGGTTCGCGGCTGATTCTGACCTCGACGACCATGGGTACGGGGTCGGATCTGAAGCTTTCAGGTAATTCGGGGTTGGATGTCGGCGCTACAGTAGTTGATGAGCCCAAGGATGCGCTTTACAGCATCGACGGTGTTGCTTCGGTCTCCAAGACCAATAGCATCGAAGGCGCATTGAGCGGCGTGAATATCAAGCTGGTATCGGTGTCGGCGCTCAAGACGGCGGGTGACACAGCTAAGGATCCAGATAGAACCGCCACGCTGATTACTGTAAGCACCAACAACGCGGCACTCAAATCAGGGGTCAAGGGTTTTGTAGATACTTACAATGCGCTGATTACTGCGATGAACGCTGAAACCAAGGTCACCACTAACCTGGATGGCAGCACCACGGCGGCAAGCCTCACCGGTGACTCCACCATGCGCTCGTTGCAGGCGGCAATCCGTAACGAGTTCAACCAGCTGTCGGGTACCGGCCAGTTCAAGTCCCTGGCTCAATTTGGTGTCACCACCAGTTCCAGCAACGGTTTGTTGGCCCTGGACGACAAAAAGTGGGACGCAGCGGTAAAAACCAACGCAGCCGATATCAACAGTATGTTCAGCGGCCCTGACGGCATGCTGGCGCGTATGAAAAGCGCCACGGATGATTACGCCAAGTCCACGACGGGCATCCTGGCGACACGCTCCACGTCTTTGTCCGACACACTCAAAGACCTGACCAAGCAGCAGTCGTCCCTGGACGAGCGCATGACCCTGCTCACCAGCAGCCTGTCGGCCAAATACAACGCCATGGACACCCTGGTCGCCCAATTGCGCCAGCAAAGCACCAGCGTCATGACTACGCTCAATGCGTTGAACAATCCCAAGACCAATAATTGATCGCAGCCTGCGATAAAGGCCAGGCAAACTGCCTGGCCTTTTTTTATCGGAGCACGACTGGCCCTAAAGCTTTTTGCGGGTCAGTCGACATATTGGTTACTAGAATCCTTTTCGCTGTCGCCCGTCACGAGGTAGAAACATGAATCCCATGAGAGCCCTTCGCCAATACCAGAAGGTCAATTCCCATGCTCAGATCTCCGAAGCCAGCCCTCATCGCCTGGTGCAGATGCTGATGGAAGGCGGGCTCGACCGCATGGCCCAGGCCAAGGGCGCGCTGGCGCGTGGCGACATCGCCCAGAAGGGGCTGATGCTCGGCAAGGCCATCGATATCGTGATCGGCCTGCGTGACGGCCTGAACGCTGAAAAGAGTGATAACCCGGCTTACGTTCAGCAGTTGGAAAGTCTGTATGCGTACATGACCAACCGTCTGATGGAAGCCAACCTGCATAACGACGCTGACATGATCGACGAAGTTGCCCGTTTGATGATTACCGTTAAAGAAGGCTGGGATGCGATTGGCGCGCCACAGGCTGCAGCAGAATAAGGCCTGGGTGCCTTGAGGAACACGTCATGAGCCAAGCACTGCAACGCATTGATGAAACCCGTGAGGCGCTGATGGGCGCGCTGGCAGACCGTAACTGGGACGCCATTGGCGAGCTGGATATGGGCTGTCGCGACGTGATCGAGCAGGTGCTCAGCGAAGCACCGGTGGATGAGGATGCGTTGCGTGAAAAGCTTGAGAGTCTGTTGGCGGTATACCAGCAATTGCTTGAGGTGACGACCGGCGAACGCCAGGCGATTTTCGAAGAGATGTCGCAGATCAACCAAGCGAAAAATGCGTCAAAGGTTTACCATCTGTTCGGCTGAACAGTCGAAGTTAATCCTACCGGCGCGTCATAAATTTGACCGTGCCAGCATTTTTGACTTAACTAGTGCTGTTTTCAGATTTCAGACGTCTATAAGGTAAGAAGTCTTACAGGCGCCTCGATTGCCCTCAATCTCGGGGCAGGAAGTTTTACTAGGGAAGTTGCTATTGCATGTGGCGTGAAACCAAAATTCTGCTAATCGATGACGATAGCGTCCGCCGCCGCGACTTGGCGGTGATTTTGAATTTTCTTGGCGAAGAAAATCTGCCCTGCGGTAGCCATGACTGGCAGCAGGCGGCCAGCTCATTGTCATCGAGCCGTGATGTCATTTGTGTGCTGATCGGGACAGTAAACGCTCCAGGCGCTGTTTTGGGCTTGTTAAAGACACTGTCTACGTGGGATGAGTTCCTTCCGGTCCTGCTAATTGGTGATATTTCTTCTGTTGAGCTGCCGGAAGACCAGCGCCGCCGCGTGCTTTCCAGCCTGGAAATGCCTCCCAGCTACAGCAAATTGCTTGATTCCCTGCACCGTGCCCAGGTCTATCGCGAGATGTACGACCAGGCCCGCGAGCGCGGTCGCCACCGCGAACCTAATCTATTCCGCAGCCTTGTCGGCACCAGCCGCGCCATCCAGCACGTGCGCCAGATGATGCAACAAGTGGCCGATACCGACGCCAGCGTGCTGATCCTCGGCGAGTCGGGCACTGGCAAAGAAGTGGTCGCGCGTAACCTGCATTACCACTCCAAGCGCCGCGATGGGCCATTTGTGCCGGTCAACTGCGGGGCGATCCCTGCAGAGCTGCTCGAAAGCGAACTGTTCGGCCATGAGAAGGGCGCCTTTACCGGGGCGATCACCAGCCGTGCCGGGCGTTTCGAACTGGCCAACGGCGGCACCCTGTTCCTTGACGAAATCGGCGACATGCCGCTGCCGATGCAGGTCAAGCTGTTGCGCGTATTGCAAGAGCGCACCTTCGAGCGCGTGGGCAGCAACAAGACCCAGAGCGTCGACGTACGCATCATCGCCGCTACCCACAAGAACCTCGAAAGCATGATCGAGGTGGGCAGCTTCCGTGAAGACTTGTACTACCGCCTAAACGTTTTCCCAATCGAGATGGCCCCGCTGCGTGAGCGCGTGGAAGACATCCCGCTGCTGATGAATGAACTGATCTCGCGCATGGAACACGAAAAGCGCGGCTCGATTCGCTTCAACTCCGCTGCGATCATGTCCCTGTGCCGCCATGGCTGGCCGGGCAACGTCCGTGAGCTGGCCAACCTGGTGGAGCGCATGGCGATCATGCACCCCTACGGTGTGATCGGCGTGGTCGAGCTGCCAAAGAAATTCCGCTACGTCGACGACGAAGACGAGCAGATGGTCGACAGCCTGCGCAGTGACATGGAAGAGCGGGTCGCCATCAACGGCCATACCCCGGACTTCGGTTCTACCGCCATGCTGCCGCCGGAAGGTCTCGACCTCAAAGACTACCTCGGCAACCTGGAGCAAGGCTTGATCCAACAGGCCCTGGACGACGCCAACGGCATTGTCGCCCGTGCCGCCGAGCGCCTGCGTATCCGTCGAACCACCCTGGTGGAGAAGATGCGCAAGTACAGTATGAGCCGCCGAGAAGGTGATGAACAGGCAGATGATTGACGCCTGTTTTTCAAGCCGCTGATTAATCAGCGGTTTTTTTTCGGCACAAGTATTGCTACAGCCCTCGCAACGTTCCGTTTAACTGACGGTCAGCCAAGCGAGAGAGCATGATGCCCCACGCCGCCCAACTATCTTCGGCCCCTGCCATCCAGGGACTGATTGCGCCTGTAGAACCGCAGACCCGCCAGGGTCTTGAACAAGCGTTCTCGCAGTTCAACCAGATGTCGAGCCAACTGACTGATTCCTACAGCCTGCTGGAGGCCCGGGTCTGCGAGCTGAAAGGCGAACTGGCGGTAGTTAGCGCCCAGCGCATGCAAGAGCTGGCCGAGAAAGAGCGCTTGGCCAACCGTCTGCAGAACCTGCTGTCGCTGCTGCCCGGTGGCGTTATCGTCATTGACGAGGAGGGCCGCGTGCGCGAAGCCAATCCGGCAGCCTGCGACATGCTCGGCCTGCCGCTGGAAGGCGAGCTGTGGCGCCACGTCATTACCCGCTGCTTTGCGCCGCGCGAGGATGATGGTCACGAAATCTCCCTTAAAGACGGGCGCCGCCTGTCCATCGCTACCCGTTCCCTGGACGCTGAGCCAGGGCAATTGGTGCTGCTCAACGACCTGACCGAAACCCGTCACCTGCAAGACCAATTGGCGCGCCACGAGCGTTTGTCCTCGTTGGGCCGAATGGTCGCTTCTTTGGCGCATCAGATCCGTACGCCGTTGTCGGCGGCCTTGATTTACGCCAGTCATTTGACTGATGAACAATTGCCCGCTGCCACACAGCAGCGGTTTGCTGGTCGTCTCAAAGAGCGCCTGCACGAACTGGAGCATCAGCTACGCGACATGTTGGTGTTTGCCCGCGGCGAATTGCCGCTGACTGACCGCGTGACACCTGCCCAATTGATGCAGGCCCTGCAAGCGGCGGCGGCCACCCATATTCAAGACACTCAGGTGCGTTGGCAGTGCGACAGCCACCTTGGCGAGTTGCTGTGCAATCGCGACACCCTGGTGGGCGCGTTGCTTAACCTGATCGAAAACGCTATCCAGGCCAGCGGCCCGGGCGCACGGCTCAAGGTGCACCTGTACAACCGCGAGCAAACCCTGCGCCTGTGCATCAGCGACAGCGGTGCTGGCATTGATCCTGTGGTGCTTAAGCGCCTTGGCGAACCCTTTTTCACCACCAAGACCAATGGAACCGGCCTCGGCCTGACCGTGGTCAAGGCTGTGGCGCGTGCCCATCAGGGAGAATTGCAGCTGCATTCCCGACTGGGGCGTGGCACGTGTGCATTGATGAGCTTGCCGCTGTTTTCATGCGCGGCAAGCGCGGAGTAAAAAGTAATGGCTATCAAGGTTCTGTTGGTGGAAGACGATCGCGCCCTGCGTGAAGCATTGGCGGACACGCTGCTGTTGGCGGGTCATGACTACCGGGCGGTCGGTTCTGCCGAGGACGCCTTGGACGCGGTGGAGCAGGAAACCTTCAGCCTGGTGGTCAGTGACGTGAACATGCCCGGCATGGACGGCCACCAGTTACTGGCCTTGCTGCGCGCGCGCCAGCCGCAACTGCCGGTGTTGCTGATGACCGCTCACGGCGCGGTGGAGCGTGCGGTGGACGCTATGCGCCAAGGCGCGGCGGATTACCTGGTCAAGCCGTTCGAACCCAAGGCGCTGATCGAACTGGTGGCGCGGCACGCCCTGGGTGTTATCCCTGCCAACGAAGGCGAAGGCCCGATTGCCTTCGAGCCGGCCAGTGCGCAATTGCTTGAGCTGGCGGCCCGGGTGGCGCGCAGTGATTCCACGGTGCTGATCTCCGGCGAGTCCGGTACCGGTAAAGAGGTGCTGGCACGTTACATCCACCAGCAATCCACTCGCGCCAAACAACCGTTCATCGCCATCAATTGCGCGGCGATCCCCGACAACATGCTTGAAGCCACCTTGTTCGGTCATGAAAAAGGCTCGTTCACTGGCGCCATCGCGGCCCAGGCCGGCAAGTTCGAACAGGCCGATGGCGGCACCATTCTGCTGGATGAAATCTCGGAAATGCCTCTGGGCCTGCAAGCCAAGCTGCTGCGGGTGCTGCAAGAGCGCGAAGTGGAGCGCGTCGGTGCGCGTAAACCGATCCAGTTGGATATCCGTGTGGTCGCCACCACCAACCGCGACCTTGCTGGCGAAGTGGCGGCGGGGCGCTTCCGCGAAGACCTGTTCTACCGGCTATCAGTATTCCCCCTGGCCTGGCGCCCGCTGCGTGAGCGTCCGGCGGACATCATTCCGCTGGCCGAGCGGTTGCTGAACAACCACGTCAAAAAAATGAAGCACGCCCAGGCGCGGCTCTCGGCCGAGGCGCAAGCGTGTCTCATCAGCTATCCCTGGCCGGGCAACGTGCGCGAGTTGGATAACGCCATCCAGCGCGCGCTGATTCTGCAACAGGGTGGCTTGATCCAGCCCCAGGATTTCTGCCTGGCCATGGGCAGTGGTGCGGCCCCATTGCCTACCTTGGCGCCCACGCCGGTGGTTGCAGAGGCTGAGTCTGCCGGTGCCCTGGGGGACGACCTGCGTCGCCGCGAATTCCAGATGATCATCGACACCCTGCGCGCCGAGCGCGGCCGTCGCAAAGAGGCCGCCGAGCGTCTGGGCATCAGTCCGCGCACCCTGCGCTACAAGCTGGCGCAGATGCGCGACGCCGGGATGGACGTCGAGGCGTATCTGTTCGCCACATAACCGGTAACAACGTCGATAAGGTTTGTCGCCTTTTCTTACGAGTTGATACAGAGCTGGCACCCTTGTTGCTACCTCCCCTAGTAATCGCTGCGTAGTGTCAAAAATTTGCGGGTTGGAGAGAGAAGTTCATGAGCCAGGGTATTGAGTTCAATCGGTTGATGTTGGATATGCGCTCCATGCAAATGGATGCCATGGCTCAACCGAAATCCGTCGCGCCAGCGCCGGAATTGGGCCAAAGCAGTTTTGCCGACATGCTCGGTCAGGCAATCAACAAAGTCAGTGATACCCAGCAAGCCTCGAATCAATTGGCTACCGCCTTCGAAATCGGCAAAAGCGGCGTGGACCTCACCGATGTGATGGTCGCCTCGCAAAAGGCCAGTGTTTCCTTCCAGGCCTTGACCCAAGTGCGTAACAAGCTGGTTCAGGCTTATCAAGACATCATGCAGATGCCGGTTTAAGGACGAGATTTAAGTCATGGCAGAAGCAGTCGTGGACAACGTACCCGCCAAGACAGACGGCAAGCCGCCGCTGTTTGGTTTGTCGTTCCTGGAAAACCTCTCCGAAATGACCATGTTGCGTCAGGTGGGCCTGATGGTCGGCCTGGCTGCCAGCGTGGCGATTGGTTTCGCCGTGGTGTTGTGGTCGCAACAACCCGATTACCGTCCGCTTTACGGCAGCCTGGCGGGCATGGATTCCAAGCAGATCATGGAAACCCTCGCCGCCGCCGACATCGCCTACACCGTAGAGCCTAACTCTGGCGCGCTGCTGGTTAAGGCCGATGACGTGGCCCGTGCGCGCATGAAGCTTGCCGCTGCCGGCGTAACGCCGTCCGACAGCAATATCGGTTTTGAAATCCTCGACAAGGACCAGGGCCTCGGGACCAGCCAGTTCATGGAAGCCACGCGCTACCGTCGTGGCCTGGAAGGCGAGCTGGCCCGCACCATCTCCAGCTTGAACAACGTCAAGGGCGCCCGTGTGCACTTGGCCATTCCGAAAAGCTCGGTATTTGTGCGCGACGAGCGCAAGCCAAGTGCCTCGGTACTGGTGGAACTGTTTTCCGGCCGTTCGCTGGAGCCTGGCCAGGTTCTGGCGATCATCAACCTGGTGGCCACCAGCGTTCCCGAACTGAGCAAGTCGCAAATCACCGTTGTCGACCAGAAGGGCAACCTGCTGTCCGACATGGCGGAAAACTCCGCCCTGACCCAGGCCGGCAAGCAATTTGACTACAGCCGCCGTATGGAAAGCATGCTCACCCAGCGTGTGCACAACATCCTGCAACCGGTGCTGGGCAACGACCGCTACAAGGCTGAGGTGTCCGCCGACGTGGACTTCAGTGCCGTCGAGTCGACCTCCGAGCAGTTCAACCCGGACCAGCCAGCGCTGCGCAGCGAACAGTCCACCAGCGAACAACGCACCGCCAGCAATGGTCCGCAAGGTGTGCCGGGTGCCCTGAGCAACCAGCCACCAGCCCCGGCTTCGGCCCCGCAAACCACCGGTGGCGCTGCTGCCACCGCTGGCGCGATCCAGCCCGGCCAGCCATTGTTGGACGCCAACGGCCAGCAGATCATGGACCCGGCCACCGGCCAACCGATGCTCGCCCCGTACCCGGCGGACAAGCGTAACCAGTCCACCAAGAACTTCGAACTCGATCGCTCCATCAGCCACACCAAGCAGCAGCAGGGTCGCGTCAATCGCCTGTCGGTGTCGGTGGTGGTCGATGACCAGGTCAAGGTCAATGCGGCGGATGGCGCCGTTACCCGTGCGCCGTGGAGCGCCGACGAATTGGCGCGCTTCACTCGCCTCGTGCAGGACGCCGTCGGCTTTGACGCCAGTCGTGGTGACAGCGTCAGCGTGATCAACATGCCGTTCTCCGCCGAGCGCGGTGAAGTCATCGCCGAAGCGGCGTTCTACACCCAGCCGTGGTTCTGGGACATCGTCAAGCAAGTGCTGGGTGTGTTGTTCATCCTGGTGCTGGTGTTCGGTGTGCTGCGTCCGGTGCTCAACAACATCACCGGCAACGGCAAGAACAAACAGCTGGCGGCGTTTGGCGGCAGTGACGTCGAGTTGGGTGGCATGGGCGGCCTGGACGGCGAACTGGCCAACGACCGCGTCAGCCTCGGCGGCCCGCAAAGCATCCTGTTGCCAAGCCCGAGCGAAGGTTACGACGCTCAGTTGAACGCAATCAAAAGTCTGGTAGCAGAAGACCCGGGCCGTGTGGCCCAGGTCGTGAAAGAGTGGATTAACGCAGATGAGTGATCGAGCCGCTGTTGCCAAGCTCACCAAGGTCGACAAAGCCGCAGTCCTGCTGCTGTCGCTCGGTGAAACCGATGCCGCCCAAGTGCTGCGCCACATGGGGCCCAAAGAGGTCCAGCGTGTGGGCGTGGCCATGGCGCAGATGCGCAATGTGCACCGTGAGCAAGTCGAGCAGGTGATGAGCGAGTTCGTCGAGATCGTCGGCGACCAGACCAGCCTGGGCGTCGGCTCCGACAGCTACATCCGCAAGATGCTCACCTCGGCCCTGGGCGAAGACAAGGCCAACGGCCTGATCGACCGCATTCTGTTGGGTGGCAACACCAGTGGTCTGGACAGCCTCAAGTGGATGGAACCGCGCGCCGTCGCCGACGTGATCCGCTTTGAACACCCGCAGATCCAGGCCATCGTGGTGGCGTACCTCGATCCGGACCAGGCCGGTGAAGTGCTCGGCCATTTCGACCATAAAGTGCGCCTGGACATCATCCTGCGCGTCTCGTCGCTGAACACCGTGCAGCCGGCGGCCCTGAAAGAATTGAACACCATCCTGGAGAAGCAGTTCTCCGGCAACTCGAATGCCTCGCGGACCACCTTGGGTGGTATCAAGCGTGCGGCAGACATCATGAACTTCCTCGACAGCTCGGTCGAAGGCCAGTTGATGGACTCGATCCGCGAGATCGACGACACCCTGTCCGGCCAGATCGAAGACCTCATGTTCGTGTTCAACAACCTCTCCGATGTCGACGATCGTGGCATCCAGGCGTTGCTGCGCGAAGTGTCCTCCGACGTGCTGGTGCTTGCCCTCAAAGGCTCGGACGAAGGCGTCAAAGAGAAGATCTTCAAGAACATGTCCAAGCGTGCTTCCGAACTGTTGCGCGACGACCTGGAAGCCAAAGGCCCGGTGCGCGTCAGCGACGTGGAAACCGCGCAGAAAGAAATCCTCACCATTGCCCGCCGTATGGCCGAAGCCGGAGAAATCGTTCTCGGTGGGAAGGGCGGCGAAGAAATGATCTAAGGCGCCCCTGATGTCGAACAAAGATGAGGCGCCCAGCGATCTGATTCGCGCACGGGATGTCGGTGGGTTCGACATCTGGTCGTTGCCCAGCTTCGACCCGCATGTGCCCGAGCCTGAGCCGGAACCCGTTGAAGAAACGCCGGTGGAAATGGAAGAAGTGCCGCTGGAAGAAGTCCAGCCACTGACCCTGGAAGAGTTGGAAAGCATCCGCCAGGAGGCTTACAACGAAGGCTTCGCTGCGGGTGAAAAAGACGGTTTTCGCAGCACCACTCTCAAGGTGCGCCAAGAGGCCGAAGCGGCGCTGAGCGTCAAGCTGGCCAGCCTGGAACGTTTGATGGGTGTGTTGTTCGACCCTATCGCCGAGCAGGATGCGCAGATTGAAAAATCCATGGTCGGCCTGGTGGAGCATATTGCACGTCAGGTGATCCAGCGCGAACTGGTGCTCGACTCCAGTCATATCGAAAGCGTGATGCGCGAAGCACTCAAGCTGCTGCCCCTGGGTGTCGGCAATGTGCGGCTGTACATCAACCCGCAGGATTTCGAACAGGTCAAAGCCCTGCGCGAGCGCCATGAAGAAACTTGGCGCATCGTCGAAGACGCAGCGCTTCAGCCCGGTGGTTGCCGGGTCGAGACCGAACACAGCCGCATTGATGCGACGGTGGAAACCCGCATCAGCCAGATCATGGCCAAGCTGCTGGATCAAGTCCACGAGCAGGTGTTGAACCCAGCCGAACCTGACCTCAGCGTCGACCTGGACGCCGCCGATGCGCCTTGATCGCACCAGCTTCGTCAAGCGCCTGAGCGGCTACGTCGAGGCCACTGAATTGCCCGGCCAGCCGATCCTTGAAGGGCGTCTGTTGCGCATGGTCGGCCTGACCCTCGAAGCCGAGGGCCTGCGCGCCGCCATGGGCAGCCGCTGCATGGTGATCAACGACGACAGCTACCACCCGGTGCAGGTCGAAGCGGAAGTGATGGGCTTTTCCGGCAACAAGATCTTCCTGATGCCCGTCGGCAGCCTGGCGGGCATCGCCCCCGGCGCCCGCGTGGTGCCGTTGGCCGATACCGGCCGCCTGCCCATGGGCATGAGCATGCTCGGTCGGGTGCTGGACGGCGCCGGTCGTGCGTTGGACGGCAAGGGCGGCATGAAAGCCGAAGACTGGGTGCCGATGGACGGCCCCACCATCAACCCGCTCAACCGCAACCCCATCAGCGTGCCGCTGGATGTGGGCATCCGCAGCATCAACGGTTTATTGACGGTCGGCCGCGGCCAGCGTCTGGGCCTGTTCGCCGGTACCGGTGTGGGTAAGTCGGTGTTGCTCGGCATGATGACGCGCTTTACCGAGGCCGACATCATCGTGGTGGGGCTGATCGGCGAGCGGGGCAGGGAAGTTAAGGAATTCATCGAGCACAGCCTCGGTGAAGAAGGCCTCAAGCGCTCCGTCGTCGTCGCCTCCCCAGCGGATGATGCGCCGTTGATGCGTTTGCGCGCGGCCATGTACTGCACGCGCATCGCCGAATATTTTCGCGACAAGGGCAAGAACGTCCTGTTGCTGATGGACTCGCTCACCCGTTTTGCCCAGGCCCAGCGGGAAATCGCCCTGGCCATCGGCGAACCCCCGGCGACCAAGGGCTACCCACCGTCGGTGTTCGCCAAGTTGCCGAAACTGGTGGAGCGCGCCGGCAATGCCGAGGCCGGTGGCGGCTCGATCACTGCGTTCTATACGGTGTTGTCCGAAGGCGATGACCAGCAGGACCCTATCGCCGACTCGGCGCGGGGCGTGCTCGACGGCCACATTGTGCTGTCGCGCCGTTTGGCCGAAGAAGGCCACTACCCGGCTATCGATATCGAAGCGTCCATCAGCCGGGTCATGCCGGCGGTGGTCACGCCGGAGCATATGGTCCGCGCGCAACAGTTCAAGCAGTTGTGGTCGCGCTATCAACAGAGCCGCGACCTGATCAGCGTTGGCGCCTACGTGGCCGGTGGCGATCGCGACACCGACCTGGCGATCGCGCTGCAACCGCAGTTGGTGACTTACCTGCGCCAAGGCCTCAACGACAAGATCAGCATGGGTGAAAGCGAAGCGCATCTGCATTCCATCTTCGCCCCTGCGCCAGGCGGCTAAGCCATGGCCAACAGCCGCGCCGCGCGCCTGGCCCCCGTGGTGGACATGGCCGAAAAGGCCGAAAAAACCGCCGTACAGCGCCTGGGTTATTTCCAGGGCCAAGTGCGCTTGGCGGAAAGCAAGTTGGGTGACCTGGAACGCTTTCGCGGCGAGTACCAACAGCAATGGATCGAGCGCGGCACCAAGGGCGTTTCGGGTCAGTGGCTGATGGGCTACCAGGGCTTTCTCAACCAGTTGGAAACCGCCGTGGGCCAACAGCGCCAGAGCCTGGCCTGGCACCAGAACAATCTCGATAAGGCCCGCGAAAGTTGGCAAGAGGCGTTTGCCCGGGTCGAAGGTTTGCGCAAGCTGGTGCAGCGCTATATCGATGAAGCGCGGGCGCTGGAAGACAAGCGTGAGCAGAAGTTGCTCGATGAGCTATCACAACGTCTTCCCCGCCAATCACAATTCTGAATGTGCCAGGGGGCTTGCCCCCGATAGCGATAGATCGGTCACTGAATTTGTTGACTGACCCACGGCTATCGGGACCAGGCCCTCTTCCGCATTTGACCTGCGGTGTTGCCCGGATCTCATTCGCCTGCTACACCTTGTGTCTATGCCCATGACAAGGAAGCAGTCGCATGTCAATCGAGTCAGAAGTATCCCTGGATGGGAAGAAGTTGACGATCGCTATCAAGGGACGGTTTGATTTCGGCAGTCATCAGACGTTTCGTGACGCCTACGAGCGTTACTACAAAGTGCCTGAGCTGTATGTGGTCGATCTGAAAGAAACCACGTACATGGACAGCTCGGCCTTGGGCATGCTCCTGCTGTTGAGGGACCATGCTGGCGGCGAAAAGGCGCAGGTTGAGGTGGTCAACACCAACTCCGATGTGCGCAAGATCCTCGCCATCTCCAACTTCGACAAGCTGTTCGACATCAAGTGAGCGCCCAGGCCCCCGCGGTTGAGCCGCTGACGATCCTGATCGCCGATGATAACGCTGCCGATCTTCTGTTGCTGTCGACCATTGTGCGGCGCCAGGGGCATCAGGTGCTCACCGCTACCAACGGCGAGGAAGCCGTCGAAGTCTTCGCCCGCGAACGGCCGCAGCTGGTGCTGATGGATGCCTTGATGCCAGTGATGGATGGCTACGGCGCTGCGCGGTGGATCAAGCAACTGGCGGGGGAAGAATTGGTCCCCATCATTTTCCTCACCTCCCTGCGCGAAAGCGCTGCCCTGGCCGAGTGCCTGGATGCCGGCGGTGATGACTTCCTGCCCAAACCCTATAACCAACTGATCCTGGCGGCCAAGATCAACGCCATGGACCGCCTGCGCCGCCTGCAAGCCACGGTGTTGCAGCAACGCGACATGATTGCCAAGCACCACGACTACCTGCTGCATGAGCAGCGCGTGGCCAAGGCAGTGTTCGATAAGGTCGCCCACTCCGGCTGCATCAATGCCGCACCGAACATCCGCTACCTGCAATCGCCCTATGCGCTGTTCAATGGCGACCTGCTGCTGGCGGCCTACACGCCGTCAGGCGACATGCACGTGCTGCTCGGCGATTTCACCGGCCATGGCTTGCCGGCGGCGGTGGGCGCTATGCCCCTGGCGGAAGTGTTCTACGGCATGACCGCCAAGGGCTATGGCCTGACGCAGATCCTTCGGGAGATGAATGCCAAGCTCAAGCGCATCCTGCCGGTAGACATGTTCTGCTGCGCCACCCTGTTGTGCCTGAGCACCGAGCGGCGCGTGGTGGAGGTGTGGAACGGGGGCATGCCCGACGGTTATGTGCATGACATCGCCAGCGGCAAGCGCACCCCGATGCAGTCGCGGCATTTGCCGTTGGGGGTGTTGTCGGCGCAAGCCTTTGATGACCGCACCGAAGTCTGGCCCATGGCGTTGGGCGACCGTGTGTTCCTGCTGTCCGACGGCGTGTTGGATACCGCAGATGCCAACGATCAACTGTTCGGCGCCGAGCGTTTACAGCAGGTCTTTGCGGCCAATCGCGAGCCCAATCGTCTGTTTGAAGACATCGAACAGGCCCTGGCGGCGTTTCGCGGTGAAGCGCGTGACGACGTGAGCATGGTGGAAATCACCCTGCAGCACGGCCAATCCCTGCGCGCCACCGGGCCGTTGTATGCCGACAGCGGCCAATCCTGCCCGCTGGATTGGTCGGTGAGCTTTGAGTTTCGCGCCGAGACCCTCAAGCGCTACAACCCTTTGCCCTATCTGCTGCAACTGCTGCTTGAGATCCACGGCCTGCGCGAGCAGAGCGGGGCGCTCTACAGCGTGATGGCTGAGCTGTATTCCAACGCCCTGGAACATGGTGTGCTGGGGCTGGACTCGCGGCTCAAGCGCAATGCTCAGGGATTTGCCGAATATTACCGCCAGCGCAATGACCGCCTGGCGAAGTTGAACAGCGGTTACGTGCGGGTGCATGTGCAGGTGGTGCCCACCCACATGGGCGGCAAAATGACGTTGCGCCTGGAAGACAGCGGGCCGGGTTTCGACGTGGAACAGATGCTGGCACGGCCGCTGGACGTCGATCGTCTGTCGGGTCGGGGCCTTAGCCTGGTGCGTCAGTTGAGCAGCGACGTACGCTGGTCTGACGGCGGGCGCAGTGTCTGCGTGGAGTTTTGCTGGGGGGCTCTGGCATAATCCGCCGATTCTTGATCAAGGAGCGAGCAAGTGGCAGAGATTCATATGGACCCGCAGGTGTTGTCGGGTTTGCAGGAGGTTATGGAGGGCGAGTATCCCAAGCTGCTTGATACCTTCCTTGATGACTCCCAGAAACGCATCGAGGCCCTGCACCAGGCGCGGGATGATGCCAAGGCGTTGGGACGGATTGCGCATAGTTTCAAAGGGAGCAGTGGGAACCTTGGGGCGCTGCGGTTGGCGCAGTTGTGTCAGTCGCTTGAGGCCAGGTCTTCTGAGCCGGCTTCGGACCTGGGGGAGTTGGTGGATCAGATTGATCGGGAGTTTGCGTTGGTGCGGCCGTTGTATGAGCACGAAAGGCAACGGTTTCAACTTTGATGGGTGACCTGTCCGTTACCGAATAACGGATAGGCCCACCCAAAAAACCGCAATCCAACAAACCTGGCCCAACTCTTGCTCTATCTCCAGATACTGCATCCCCGACCCCCATGCAGTGGAGACCTTTACCTATGCCAGTCGCCCCCAATTCGCTTCTTCAGGCTGCCCCCGCGGCCAAGCCTCAAGCGCCCGCTGCCAACCCCCAGGTAGCGGCTGCGGACCCACGGGACAAGGGCCCTGGCTTCGCTCAAGTGTTCGCCAGCCAAGGCTCGAAACCGTCGGTCAAAACCGACGACAACGCGGCTAAACCCACACGCGACAAGCCTGTCGACGCCAGCGCCAAGCCGGCTGCCGGTACCGACAAGCCTGCCGCCAGTACACCGGCGGTTGCCGATAGCGGCAAGACCTTGCCTGCCAAGCCGTCCGACGACAGCGCCAATAAGGATGACGACGCACCCGCCGATCCAGCACTCGCGCAGCAGCCCCCGACTGATCCCGTCGTCGACCCGGCCATGATTGCCGCTGTCACGCCTGTGGTCTTGCCGGTGGTCGTGCCGGTGGAAACCCCGGAACCCGCCGCTGCCGCCCAGGACGACAAGGCCCTGCCGTTGGTCGCTGTGCCCATCGTGGCGACCGAGGAGGTCAAGCCGGCCTTCGATCCTGAGGCTGATCCCCTGGATGCCATGCCGGCCGTACGCCTGGCGATGGAGCAGGGCGGGCATGTGTCGGCCAGCAGCCAGACGCCGGCCAAAACCGCACCGACGACTACCCAGGACCAGCCAACCGCCGCGCAGAACTTTGCCGCTGGCCTGGCCACAATGGTCGACCAGCAAGCCACCAAAGACAGCACTGACCAAGGCGGTGACAAGGCCTTCAGCGGCTTGATCGAAGACGGCCTCAAAGACCTTAAAAACGCCACCAGCGACACCCGTGTCGATGATTTCGCCAATCGTTTGGCGGCATTGACCCAGGCGGCCACGCCGAAAACGGCCAACGCGTTGCCGCCGGTGACGAATGCGCCACTGGCCATGCACCAGAGCGGTTGGACCGACGAGATCGTCAATCGAGTGATGTACCTGTCCAGCGCCAACCTCAAGTCGGCGGAGATCCAGTTGCAACCGGCTGAACTCGGCCGTCTGGATATCAAGGTCAACATGACCGCCGACCAGCAAGCCCAGGTCAACTTCATGAGCGCCCACCCGGTGGTGCGTGAAGCGCTGGAAAGCCAGTCGGGTCGCCTGCGGGAAATGTTTGCGCAACAGGGTATGGGGCAGGTGGACGTCAACGTGTCCGACCAATCCCGTGGTCAGGAGCAGCAACAGCAGCAGGCCCAGACCAGTGGCGTGAGTCGCAGCGGGCGAGGGGCTGACAGCGGCGACAGTGGCAACCACATTGATGTGGCTGAAGCCGTGGTGCCAGTGAGCTCTACAGTGATCGGCTCCAGCGCCGTCGATTACTACGCCTGACTTGAGCCGCGTACAGATCCAAATTGTGGGAGGGGGCTTGCCCCCGATGAGGGTGTATCAGTCAACCGATGTATGAACTGACACACACTCATCGAGGCAAGCCCCCTCCCACATTTGTTTTGTGGTGTTCGTTCGTCTCTGCCTGCCAGACAACTCTGGCATAACACTTGCTCTTGCCTATCCGTAGATCTATGAATTCCCGAATAGTGACGGATTATTGGCATGGCGAAGAGCGACGACGCAGCAAAAGCACCCGCACCGGCAGGCAAAGGCAAGCTCAAGCTTATCCTGATGATAGTCGTGGGCCTGCTCCTGGCCATCGGGGCCTCGGTGGGCGGCACTTGGTACATCATGCATAGCAGTGCAAGCAAACCGGCACCTGCCGCCGAAACCGCCAGTAACGTCAAGCCACCGGCAATCTTCGAGCCGATGCTTCCGGCCTTTGTCGCCAACTTCAATCAGAACGGTCGCCAACGCTACCTGCAAGTGAGCATCACCTTGCTGGCACGGAATGCGGCGGACCTGGATGCCCTCAAAGTGCATATGCCGGTGATCCGCAACAACCTGGTGATGCTGTTCTCCGGGCAGAGCTTCGACACCTTGGCCACCCCGGTGGGCCAGGAAATGCTGCGCCAGAAGGTCACTGCCAGCGTGCAGGAAGTGGCCCAGAAAGAGCTTGGCAAAGTCGTGGTCGAGCAGGCGCTCTTCACTAACTTCGTATTGCAGTAGGATCACGACATGGCCGTGCAAGACCTGCTGTCCCAGGATGAAATCGACGCGCTGTTGCATGGCGTCGACGACGGTCTGGTACAGACCGAAATGGCTGCCGAGCCCGGCAGCGTCAAAAGTTATGACCTGACCAGCCAGGATCGCATCGTCCGTGGACGCATGCCGACGCTGGAGATGATCAACGAACGCTTCGCTCGCTACACCCGGATCAGTATGTTCAACATGCTGCGCCGCTCGGCGGACGTGGCGGTGGGCGGCGTGCAGGTGATGAAGTTCGGTGAGTACGTGCATTCGCTGTACGTTCCCACCAGCCTTAACCTCGTCAAGATCAAGCCGTTGCGCGGCACTGCGCTGTTCATCCTCGACGCCAAACTGGTGTTCAAGCTGGTGGACAACTTCTTCGGCGGTGATGGCCGTCACGCCAAGATCGAAGGCCGTGAATTCACCCCCACCGAATTGCGCGTCGTGCGCATGGTGCTGGAGCAGGCCTTCATCGATTTGAAGGAAGCCTGGCAGGCGATCATGGAAGTCAATTTCGAGTACATCAACTCGGAAGTGAACCCGGCCATGGCCAACATCGTCGGCCCGAGCGAAGCGATTGTGGTGTCCACTTTCCACATCGAACTCGATGGCGGCGGCGGCGACCTGCACGTGACCATGCCGTACTCGATGATCGAGCCGGTGCGCGAGATGCTTGATGCCGGTTTCCAGTCCGACCTGGACGACCAGGACGAACGTTGGGTCAAGGCCTTGCGCGAAGACTTGCTGGACGTCGACGTGCCGCTGAGCGCCACCGTAGCCCGTCGCCAATTGCGCCTGCGGGATATTTTGCACATGCAGCCGGGAGACATCATCCCGGTCGAATTGCCGGAAGAAATGATCATGCGCGCCAACGGCGTGCCGTCGTTCAAGGTCAAGCTGGGTTCCCATAAGGGCAACCTGGCGCTGCAAGTGGTTGAGCCGATCAACCGTCGCTGATGCATCCCCTATTTATGAATGTTTGCTCCGCCGAGGACATGTAATGGCTACCGAACACGAAAACACTTCCGCCGAAGACCAGGCTCTGGCTGACGAATGGGCCGCGGCCCTGGAAGAAACCGGCGATGTTGGCCAGGACGATATCGACGCCCTGCTGGCCGCCGATGCCGCCACTGCCCCCGCAGGTAACCGCCTGCAGATGGAAGAGTTTGGCAGCGTGCCGAAGAACAACGACCCGGTGACCCTCGATGGGCCGAACCTGGACGTGATCCTCGACATCCCGGTGTCGATTTCCATGGAAGTGGGCAGCACCGACATCAACATCCGCAACCTGCTGCAACTCAACCAGGGCTCGGTGATCGAGCTGGATCGCCTGGCGGGTGAGCCCTTGGACGTGCTGGTCAACGGCACCCTGATTGCCCACGGTGAAGTGGTGGTGGTCAACGAAAAGTTCGGCATCCGCCTGACGGACGTGATCAGCCCAAGCGAACGCATCAAGAAGTTGCGCTGATATGAAGCGGCTGATGGTGGGACTGTTGGTCGCGCTGCCATTGGGCGCTTGGGCCGCAGAGCCGGTGGCCCAGGCGGCCGCCGCGGCGGCGCCGGTCGGCAGCGGCCTCGGTGGCCAGTTGACCCAACTGGTGCTGGGGCTGTTGCTGGTGGTTGGCCTGATCTTCGTGTTGGCCTGGCTGTTGCGCCGCGTACAGCAGGTGGGTCCGGGTAACGCGCAGGTGATCGAGATGATCGGCTCCCGCGCCCTCGGCCCGCGTGATCGGCTGGTGCTGGTGCAAGTGGGTGAAGAGCAGATCCTGCTGGGCCTCACTCCTGGCCGCATCACCCCGTTGCATGTGCTCAAGACCCCGGTGAACGTGGATCAGTCCAAGCCCGCCACGCCCGAATTCGCTCAGCGCCTGATGGAACTGTTGGGCAAGGATCAGAAGGATAAGAAGTAATGCGCGTGTTATTGACGCTCATGCTGTGGCTGGCGGCGCCGTTGGCGTTTGCCGCCGACCCGTTGTCGATCCCGGCGATTACGCTGGGTACCAACGCGGCCGGGGCCCAGGAGTATTCGGTCAGCCTGCAGATCCTGCTGATCATGACCGCGCTGAGCTTTATCCCGGCGTTTGTGATGCTGATGACCAGCTTCACGCGGATCATCATCGTGTTCTCGATCCTGCGTCAGGCCCTGGGCCTGCAACAGACGCCGTCGAACCAGATCCTCACCGGCATGGCGTTGTTTCTGACCATGTTCATCATGGCGCCGGTGTTCGACAAGGTGAACCAGCAAGCCCTGCAGCCCTATCTGGCGGAAACCATCACCGCCCAGGTGGCGATTGACCGGGCACAGGTCCCTATCAAGGATTTCATGCTGTCGCAGACCCGCTCCAGTGACCTTGAGCTGTTCATGCGCCTGTCCAAGCGTACCGACATCGCGACCCCGGACCAGGCGCCGCTGACCATTCTCGTACCGGCCTTTGTGACTTCCGAGTTGAAGACCGCGTTCCAGATCGGCTTCATGATCTTTATCCCGTTCCTGATCATCGACCTGGTGGTGGCGAGCGTGCTGATGGCCATGGGTATGATGATGCTGTCACCACTGATCATCTCGTTGCCGTTCAAGATCATGCTGTTTGTGCTGGTAGACGGTTGGGCGCTGATTATCGGCACCCTGGCCGGCAGTTTCGGCGGGGTATAGCGCAATGACGCCAGAAGTAGCCGTCGACCTGTTCCGAGAAGCGCTGTGGCTGACCACCATGATGGTTGCCGTGCTGGTGGTGCCGAGCCTGTTGGTGGGCCTGCTGGTGGCGATGTTCCAGGCTGCCACCCAGATCAACGAACAGACCTTGAGCTTCCTGCCGCGCCTGCTGGTGATGCTGATCACCCTGATCGTCGCCGGCCCGTGGCTGGTGCAAACCTTTATGGAATACATCCTGCAGCTGTACGGCAGTATTCCTCAGTTGATCGGCTGATCGGGTGAATTCCCTGCTGGCATTGACCGACACCCAGATCAGCACGTGGGTGGCGTCGTTCATCCTGCCGTTGTTCCGCGTGACCGCCATGTTGATGGCCATGCCGGTGTTCGGCACGACCCTGGTGCCACGCCGGGTGCGCCTGTATTTGGCGGTGGCGATCACGGTGGTGCTGGTGCCGGGCTTGCCGCCCATGCCGTCGGTGAATGCCCTGGACCTGAGTGCCCTGATGCTGATCGCCGAACAAGTCCTGATCGGTGCCATGTTGGGTTTTTCCCTGCAACTGTTCTTCCAGGCGTTTGTGATTGCCGGGCAAATCATCTCGATCCAGATGGGCATGGGCTTCGCCTCCATGGTCGACCCCACTAACGGTGTGTCGGCCGCGGTGATCGGGCAATTCCTGACGATGCTGGTGACCTTGCTGTTCCTGGCGATGAACGGGCATCTGGTGGCGTTCGAGGTGCTGACCGAAAGCTTCACCACGCTGCCAGTGGGGTCGGGGTTGGTGGTCAATCACTTCTGGGAAACGGTCGGGCGCCTCGGTTGGGTGCTGGGGGCTTCGCTGTTGCTGGTACTGCCGGCGATTACCGCATTGTTGGTGGTCAACATCGCGTTTGGCGTGATGACCCGTGCGGCGCCGCAGTTGAACATCTTTTCGATTGGTTTCCCGTTGACCCTGGTGTTGGGCATGGGGATTTTCTGGATCGGCCTGGCCGACATTCTCAATCAGTATCAACCGCTGGCGACCGACGCCTTGCAGTTCTTACGTGATCTGGCACGGGCGCGCTGAGCCATGGCCGAGAGCGAGAGTGGTCAGGACAAAACAGAAGACCCCACGGAGAAACGTAAAAAGGACTCCAGGGAAAAGGGCGAGATTGCGCGCTCCAAAGAGCTCAATACCGTTGCGACCATGATGGCCGGTGCCGGCGCCTTGCTGATCTACGGCGGTGGTTTGGCGCTCGACTTGCTGGAGCTGATGAAGCACAACTTCACCTTGCCTCGTGAGGTGTTGCTTAACCCTGATGCGATGGGGCAATACCTGTTGCACTCGGGCAAGATCGCGATCCTGGCGGTGCAGCCCATCCTGATTACCTTGTTGCTGGCCGCGCTGATCGGCCCGGTCGCCCTCGGCGGCTGGCTGTTCGCCGCGAGCAGCATGGCGCCCAAGTTCAGCCGCATGAACCCGGGGGCCGGGCTCAAGCGCATGTTCTCCGCCAAGGCCCTGGTGGAGCTGTTCAAGGCCCTGGCCAAGTTCATCCTGATTCTGTTTGTGGCGCTGATGGTGTTGTCGTCCGATATCGACGACCTGCTGCGTATCGCCCACGAACCGCTGGAGTCGGCGATCATCCACAGCGTGCAGGTGGTCGGCTGGAGCGCGCTATGGATGGCCGCCGGGTTGATCATCATTGCGGCAGTGGATGCGCCGATCCAGCTGTGGGAAAGCCACAAAAAACTGCTGATGACCAAGCAGGAAGTGCGCGACGAACACAAGGATCAGGAAGGGCGGCCCGAGGTCAAGCAACGCATCCGCCAGCTGCAGAGGGAAATGTCCCAGCGCAAGATGATGGCGTCGGTGCCCGACGCCGACGTGGTCATCACCAACCCGACCCACTACGCCGTGGCCCTCAAGTACGACCCGGAGAAGGGTGGCGCACCGATGCTGCTGGCCAAGGGCAGCGACTTTACTGCGCTGAAAATCCGCGAAATCGCCGTGGCCCACGACATCCTGTTGCTCGAATCGCCGGAACTGGCGCGGTCGATCTTCTACTCCACCGATCTCGATCAGGAAATCCCCGCCGGGCTTTACCTGGCCGTGGCTCAGGTGTTGGCGTATGTCTATCAGATCCGCCAATACCGCGCGGGCAAGGGCAAGCGTCCGGACCCGCTCAAGGATCTGCCGATCCCGCCGGAATTGCGCCGCGACTCCTGATTATCACCTGCCCCGAACTCTGCCTCCCGGCTCCATCCTTCCCCCTACCACTCGTCGTTGTCGGTCGTCTACCTGTCAACTTTGACAGTAGCTGCCGTCCCTTTATCGCGGTTCCATAGCACTGGGTTTTCCACGCACATTGCTGTGCGTGAGGCAGAGGGTGTTGCAATGGAAGTGGTTAAAGGGACGGTCGAGGAATACGACCGCAAAACAGGGGAGGGAGTGATTGCAATGGATGGCGGCGACGAACACGTGTTGGTGGATCTCACGAGTTCTGCAGGGATTTGGCTCAGAGAGGGCCTAAGGGTGCAATTTACGAGGATCCACCGCCCTGAGGGCGTATTCGCGTCCCATATCAAGATTATCCAGTGAGTCTCGTGTGGTGTGCTGAGCGAGGTCAGGAGAGCGGCAATGTCGACAGGTACTGTGAAGTGGTTTAACGGGGAAAAAGGCTATGGCTTTATCAGTCAGGATGGTGGGGGAGATCTCTTCGTCCACTATTCGGCGATCAAGGGCGAGGGCTATAAAACCCTTGAGGAGGGGCAGAAAGTGGAGTTCAAAGTAGAAACAGGTCAAAAGGGTGATCAGGCTACCGAAGTGCAAATCGTCAGTTGAATTGCCCGGCTTGATAGTGCTCCAGCGTGCTTGGGAGCAATCCGCGTTTTTTAAAGCAAAAGTTGGAAGGCTTCTTGCAATACCGCCTCCAGGACGCCTTCCGGCGTCAAAAGTTTGCTTCAAGGAAACGAGGAATACCGGTGGTGGATCGCTCTCAAATGCTCGGCACGGCCCGTACGACCCTGACTGACCTCTCGCGGGGCAATCTGGGTGTGCCGTTGTTGTTGCTGGTGATGCTGGCAATGATGATGTTGCCGATGCCGCCGTTCCTGCTGGACGTGTTCTTCACCTTCAACATTGCGTTGTCGGTCGTGGTTCTGTTGGTGTGCGTTTACGCCCTGCGGCCGCTGGACTTTGCGGTATTCCCGACGATCCTGCTAGTGGCGACCCTGCTGCGGCTGGCGCTCAACGTGGCGTCCACCCGCGTGGTCATGCTCCACGGCCAGGACGGCCACGCGGCCGCCGGTAAGGTGATCCAGGCCTTCGGTGAGGTGGTGATCGGCGGTAACTACGTGGTCGGTATCGTGGTGTTCGCGATCCTGATGATCATCAACTTCGTGGTGGTGACCAAGGGCGCCGGGCGGATTTCCGAGGTGAGCGCACGCTTTACCCTCGACGCCATGCCCGGCAAACAGATGGCGATCGACGCCGACCTCAACGCCGGCCTGATCGACCAGAACCAAGCCAAATCCCGTCGCCTGGAAGTGGCCCAGGAAGCCGAGTTCTACGGTTCCATGGACGGTGCCAGCAAATTTGTGCGCGGTGACGCCATCGCCGGCCTGTTGATTCTGTTCATCAACCTGATCGGCGGCATGGCGGTGGGTATCTTCCAGCACGGCATGACCTTCGGCGATGCGGGCAAGGTGTACGCCTTGCTGACCATCGGTGACGGTTTAGTGGCGCAATTGCCATCACTGTTGTTATCTACAGCTGCAGCCATCATGGTGACCCGTGCGTCGGGCTCCGAAGACATGGGCAAGCAGATCAGCCGGCAGATGTTTGCATCGCCCAAGGCGTTGGCCGTGGCGGCGGGCATCATGGCGATCATGGGCATTGTCCCGGGCATGCCCCATGTGTCGTTCCTGAGCATGGCGGCCATGGCGGGCGGTGGTGCCTACCTGTTCTGGAAGAAGCAAAACGCGGTCAAGGTCCAAGCCCTGCAAGAAGTTGCGCGTCAACAAGAACTGCTGCCATCGCCAGCCCGCGCCCAGGAAACCAAGGAGTTGGGCTGGGACGACGTGACCCCCATCGACATGATCGGCCTGGAAGTCGGCTATCGCCTGATCCCGCTGGTGGACCGCAACCAAGGCGGCCAATTGCTCGCGCGGATCAAGGGTGTGCGCAAGAAGCTCTCGCAGGACCTGGGCTTCCTGATGCCCACCGTGCACATCCGCGACAACCTCGACCTGGCTCCGAGCGCCTACCGCCTGACCCTAATGGGGGTGATCCTGGCCGAAGCCGAGATCTATCCGGATCGCGAGTTGGCGATCAACCCAGGCCAGGTGTTCGGCAGCCTCAACGGCATTACCGCCAAAGATCCGGCTTTCGGCCTGGAGGCGGTGTGGATCGAAATCAGCCAGCGCAGCCAGGCGCAGTCACTGGGCTATACCGTGGTGGACGCCAGCACGGTGGTCGCGACCCACCTCAACCAGATTCTGTACAAGCACTCTCACGAGCTCATCGGCCACGAAGAAGTCCAGCAATTGATGGGCTTGCTGGGCAAAGCCTCGCCAAAACTGGCGGAAGAGCTGGTGCCCGGCGTGCTGTCGCTGTCGCAATTGCTCAAGGTGCTGCAAGCGCTGCTGGCCGAACAGGTACCGGTACGCGACATTCGCAGCATTGCCGAGGCCATCGCCAACAACGCCGCCAAGAGTCAAGATACCGCCGCGCTGGTGGCTGCGGTGCGTGTCGGATTGTCCCGTGCAATCGTGCAAAGCATTGTAGGCATTGAGTCTGAGCTGCCTGTTATCACCTTGGAGCCAAGGTTGGAACAAATATTGCTCAATAGTATTCAGAAGGCAGGACAAGGCCAGGAAGAGGGCGTTCTGCTGGAGCCAAGCATGGCTGAAAAGCTGCAGCGTTCGTTGATCGACGCCGCACAGCGTCAGGAAATGCAGGGCCAACCGGTGATTCTGCTGGTGGCAGGTCCGGTCCGCGCGATGTTGTCGCGGTTTGGACGCTTGGCAGTACCGAATTTGCACGTTTTGGCTTATCAGGAAATTCCTGACAACAAGCAAGTGACTATCGTCGCGACAGTAGGGCCCAACGGCTGAGGGTAGTGGGTTATGCAAGTTAAGCGTTTTTTCGCCGCCGATATGCGTCAGGCCATGAAACTGGTCCGTGATGAGCTGGGCGCCGACGCCGCGATTATCGGTAACCGTCGTATTGCCGGCGGTGTCGAGCTGACGGCTGCCCTGGATTACACCCCCTCGGCGCTGGCGCCGCGTGTACCGAACATGGAGCTCGAAGACGAGCTGCGCAAGACCGCTTCGCGCATCGTCTCGGCCCAGGCTGAGCTGAGCATGCGTGGCGACAGCGATACCACCACCAATCGCCAGTTGTTCGCCGGGCTGCCGCTGACCGCTGCCGAACCACTGGTTGAGCCGACCTTCGTCGAGCCGCCGCGTCCTGCCGCGCCAGCCCCGGCCGCCGCAGTTGACCAGCGTGTGTTCGACTCGATGCGCTTTGAGCTCAACGGCCTGCGCGAACTGCTGGAAGTGCAGCTCGGCTCGCTGGCCTGGACGCAGTTGCAAGGCAGCAAACCGCAACAGGCCAACCTGTGGCGTCGCCTGCAACGCATTGGCTTGTCCGGCCCGTTGTCCCGCGACCTGCTGGCCCTGACCACCGAAATCGAAGAACCACGCCAGGCCTGGCGCATGTTGCTGGCCCACCTGGCGCGGATGATCGCTACCCCGGAAATCGAACCCCTGGAAGAGGGCGGTGTGATCGCCATGGTCGGCCCCGCCGGCATGGGCAAGACCACCACCCTCGCCAAGCTGGCAGCGCGTTATGTGCTCAAGTACGGCGCGAATAATATCGCGCTGGTGAGCATGGACAGCTACCGGATCGGCGCCCAGGAGCAGCTCAAGACGTTGGGCCGCATCCTCAATGTACCGGTGACCCACGTCGACCCGGGCCAGTCCCTGGCCAACGCCCTCGATCCGCTGCTGCGCAAGCGCGTGGTGCTGATCGACACCGCCGGCTTGCAAGCCAGCGACCCGGCGTTGCGCATGCAACTGGAAACCCTGGCCGGGCGTGGCATCAAGTCGAAAAATTACCTGGTGCTTGCAACCACCAGCCAAAAACAGGTTCTTACCGCTGCGTACCATAGCTACAAACGCTGTGGCCTGGCCGGTTGCATCCTCACGAAACTGGATGAAACCGCCAGCCTGGGTGAAGTGTTGAGCCTGGCTATCAGTCATGAATTACCGGTTGCCTACCTGACCGACGGGCCGCGGATCCCGGATGATTTACATCTGCCGCGCCGTCATCAGTTGGTCAGCCGTGCTGTCAGCGTGCAAATGCAAGAAGAGCCTAGCGAGGAAGCGATGGCCGACATGTTCGCCGACCTTTACCACAACCCCGCAAAACGGGTGGGTTGAAGGGCAGGATGAACACCGTGAAAAGTATCTACATCGATGGTCTGCAAGCGATTCACGCGGCCAAGCCATGTAGCCTGCGTCTAAGCAAGACAAGGTAAAGAAATAAAATGGGCAGCATGCATCCCGTACAGGTGATCGCGGTGACCGGCGGCAAAGGTGGCGTCGGAAAAACTAACGTGTCAGTGAATTTGTCCCTGGCCCTGGCAGAGCTTGGCCGTCGCGTCATGCTGCTGGATGCTGACCTGGGGCTGGCGAACGTCGACGTTCTGCTGGGACTGACGCCCAAACACACCCTTGCCGATGTGATCGAGGGGCGCTGTGAGCTGCGCGACGTGCTGCTCCAGGGCCCTGGCGGGATCCGCATCGTGCCGGCTGCCTCCGGTACCCAGAGCATGGTGCACCTGAGCCCGGCGCAGCATGCCGGCCTGATCCAGGCATTCAGTGATATCGGCGACAACCTCGACGTGCTGGTGATCGACACCGCCGCCGGGATCGGCGAGTCCGTGGTCAGCTTCGTGCGCGCCGCGCAGGAAGTCCTGCTGGTGGTCTGCGATGAACCCACCTCGATCACCGACGCCTACGCCCTGATCAAACTGCTTAACCGTGACTACGGCATGAACCGCTTCCGCGTCCTGGCCAACATGGCCCAGAGTCCGCAGGAAGGGCGCAATCTGTTCGCCAAGTTGACCAAGGTCACGGATCGCTTCCTCGATGTCGCCTTACAATACGTCGGCGCAGTTCCCTACGACGAGTGCGTGCGCAAGGCTGTGCAAAAGCAGCGTGCAGTCTACGAAGCGTTCCCTCGTTCCAAATGCGCATTGGCGTTCAAGGCTATTGCCCAGAAGGTCGATACCTGGCCGTTGCCCGCCAACCCTCGTGGGCATCTGGAGTTTTTCGTCGAGCGATTGGTACATCAGACGAGCGCAGGACCGGTGCTATGACAGCGAATGGCTACAACGCCTACAAGAAATCTGCCCGTGACAGTCAGGGTGAGTTGATTGAGCGCTATGCGCCGCTGGTCAAGCGTATCGCCTATCACTTGCTGGCTCGCCTGCCCGCCAGCGTGCAGGTCGAGGACCTGATCCAGGCCGGCATGATCGGCTTGCTCGAAGTGTCGACCAAATACGATGCCAGCAAAGGCGCGAGTTTCGAGACGTATGCGGGTATCCGTATCCGTGGCGCGATGCTTGATGAGGTGCGTAAAGGTGATTGGGCGCCGCGTTCGGTGCACCGAAATACGCGCATGGTCAGCGACGCAATTCGTGCAATTGAAGCAAAAACCGGTCGCGACGCTAAAGATCATGAAGTTGCGGCCGAACTCCAATTGAGTCTCGACGATTATTACGGGATTTTGAACGATACCTTGGGCAGCCGCCTGTTCAGTTTCGACGACCTGTTGCAGGACGGCGAACACGAAGGGCTGCACGAGGACGGCGCGAGTGCACATCTCGAACCGTCGCGCGACCTGGAAGATGAACGTTTCCAGGGGGCGTTGGCGGAAGCGATTGCCAATTTGCCTGAGCGTGAGCGACTGGTGTTGGCGCTGTACTACGACGAAGAGCTGAACCTCAAGGAAATCGGTGAGGTCCTGGGGGTCAGCGAATCGCGTGTCAGCCAGTTGCACAGCCAATGCGCAGCCCGCTTGCGGGGGCGTTTGGGAGAGTGGCGAGCGCGCTGACAGGCAGTGTGGGGAGCATTGCAAAGCGATACCGCGAGGGTCATAGGCCTTCGTGGGTTCGATCCGTGGTGCCCCCGGCAGTCCTTTTTGTGTAATGCCTGTTGATTGAAATGGCGCGTCCAGGTGCTGGGCGCGTTTAAGACTGCTTGGAGGTCGAATTGGACAAGAACATGAAAATCCTCATCGTTGATGACTTCTCAACGATGCGGCGGATCATAAAAAACCTGTTGCGTGACCTTGGGTTCACAAACACGGTCGAGGCGGATGACGGCCTTACGGCGATTCCGATCCTCAACAGCGGGAGCATCGACTTTCTGGTAACAGACTGGAACATGCCGGGCATGACCGGTATCGACTTGTTGCGCCACGTGCGTGCCGACGAAAAACTGCGCAGCCTTCCCGTGTTGATGGTGACCGCCGAAGCCAAGCGTGAACAGATCATCGAAGCCGCCCAGGCCGGGGTCAACGGTTACGTAGTCAAGCCATTCACTGCACAGGCCTTGAAAGAGAAGATCGAAAAGATCTTTGAACGCATCCACGGCTAATGCCATCGCGGGGGAGCTATGGAGCATAAAGAAACGTCACAGGGAGACTTTGAGTCGACCCTGAAAAAGCATGCTCACCAGTTGGTCGACAGCCTTGAAAAAGGCCACTTCGGCGACGCGGTGCAGTTGATCCATGAGCTCAACCAGACCCGTGACCGCGGCCTGTACCAGGAAGTGGGCAAGCTCACACGCGAGCTGCACAGTGCGATCGTCAATTTTCAGATTGACCCGCACATGCCCCAGGCCGAAGAAATCTCGCAGATCACTGATGCCACCGAACGCCTGTCCTATGTGGTCAGGCTGACCGAAGCCGCGGCTAACCGCACCATGGACCTGGTGGAAAATGCCACGCCTCTGGTCAACGGCATGGCCAATGAAGCCCAGGCCCTCAGCGTTGACTGGGGCCGCTTCATGCGTCGCGAAGTCGGGGCTGAAGAGTTTCGTGAATTGGCCCGTCGGGTCGACGGTTTCCTGTCGCGCAGCGAACAGGAAAACCGCACGGTTTCCAGCAACCTCAATGACATTCTGCTGGCCCAGGATTACCAGGACCTCACCGGTCAGGTGATCAAACGCGTGACCCAATTGGTCACCGAAGTGGAAAGCAACTTGCTCAAATTGGTGCTCATGGCTGGCCAAGTTGATCGTTTTGCCGGCATCGAACATGACCGCGAAGCGATCCTCTCGGAAAAAGATCCACAAAAACATCTCGCCAAGGGTGAAGGTCCGCAGATTCATGCCGATAAACGTGAAGACGTTATGTCAGGTCAGGATGACGTAGATGACCTGTTATCCAGTTTAGGCTTCTAAGGAGCACCCACATGAGCTTCGGCGCCGATGAAGAAATCCTTCAGGATTTCCTTGTAGAGGCCGGCGAAATTTTAGAGCAACTGTCCGAACAACTGGTCGAGCTGGAAAGCCGACCGGATGATGCGAACCTGCTCAATGCAATTTTTCGCGGTTTTCATACTGTAAAAGGGGGCGCCGGCTTCCTCCAGCTCCATGAGCTGGTGGAGTGCTGCCACATCGCCGAGAACGTGTTCGACATCCTGCGCAAGGGTGAGCGTCACGTTGATTCGGAATTGATGGACGTGATTCTCGAAGCACTGGATGCGGTCAACGGCATGTTCAGCGAAGTTCGCGAACGCGCCCCGATCACGGCTGCCACCCCGGAACTGCTGGCCGCCCTGGCGCGCTATGCAGAGCCAGCCGACACCACGGCAGCGCCGGTGGTTGAGGCCGCGCCTGAGCCGGTGGCGGAGCCTGAAGCGGATGTGACGGACAACGAGTTCGAACAACTGCTCAACTCCCTCAGTGCCGTCAAGGCCGAAGCTGAAGCACCGGCCGCCGTTGCCCCGGCAGCGGCACCGACCAGTGAAGACATCACCGACGCCGAGTTCGAATCCCTGCTCGACCAGTTGCACGGTAAAGGCCAGTTCGCCGCCGATGCGGTGGCGCCTGTCGCGGCTGCCGAAGCGCCTGCGGCCCCGGCCAGCACCGACATCACCGATGACGAATTCGAAGCCTTGCTTGACCAGTTGCACGGCAAAGGCACGTTTGCGGTCGACGCCCTGCCGGAAGTGGCGGCAGCGCCTGCTGCTGCGGCGGCGGCTGCCAGTGCCAAGCCTGCGGACGATGGGTTGATCTCTGATCACGAATTCGAAGCGCTGCTGGATGATTTGCACGGCAAGGGCAAGTTCAGCGAAGTTGCCCCAGCGGCTGCAGTCGCCACGGCAGCACCGGCTGCTGCTAAAGCGGCTGCGCCTGTGGCAGCGGCCAAGCCCGCAGCCCCGGCTCCAGCTCCTGCGCGTGCGGCTGCGCCACCACCGGCGGAAAAACCCGCCAGTGAAGCCGAAACCACCGTGCGGGTTGATACCGCGCGTCTGGACGACATCATGAACATGGTCGGCGAGCTGGTACTGGTGCGTAACCGCCTGGTGCGCCTGGGCTTGAGCAGTGGCGATGAAGCCATGCAGAAGGCCGTATCGAACCTCGACGTGGTGACGGCTGACCTGCAGACCGCGGTGATGAAAACCCGGATGCAGCCGATCAAGAAAGTCTTCGGCCGCTTCCCGCGCCTGGTTCGTGACCTGGCGCGCCAGCTGAAGAAAGAGATCAACCTGGAACTGGTGGGTGAAGAAACCGACCTCGACAAAAACCTTGTCGAGGCCCTGGCCGACCCGCTGGTCCACTTGGTGCGCAACGCTGTCGACCACGGCGTCGAAACCCCGGAAGAGCGCGAAGCCTCGGGCAAGTCCCGCAACGGCAAGGTGATTCTGGCGGCGGAGCAAGAAGGCGACCACATCCTGCTGTCGATTACCGATGACGGCAAAGGCATGGACCCGGCGATTCTGCGCAATATCGCCGTCAAACGTGGCGTGATGGACAAGGACGCCGCCGACCGCCTGACCGACACCGAGTGCTACAACCTGATCTTCGCCCCGGGCTTCTCGACCAAGACCGAGATTTCCGACGTGTCCGGGCGTGGCGTCGGCATGGACGTGGTGAAGACCAAGATCAGCCAGCTCAACGGCTCGATCAATATCTACTCGACCAAGGGCCAGGGCTCCAAGATCGTTATCAAGGTGCCGTTGACCTTGGCGATCATGCCGACCCTGATGGTGATGCTGGGCAACCAGGCGTTCGCCTTCCCGTTGGTCAACGTCAACGAGATCTTCCACCTCGACCTGTCGCGCACCAACGTGGTGGACGGTCAGGAAGTGGTGATCGTGCGTGATAAAGCGCTGCCGTTGTTCTACCTCAAGCGCTGGCTGGTTGCGTCGGCTGCCCATGAGGAGCAGCGCGAAGGCCATGTGGTGATTCTCTCGGTGGGCACTCAGCGGATCGGCTTTGTCGTCGATCAACTGGTTGGCCAGGAAGAAGTGGTCATCAAGCCTTTGGGCAAAATGCTGCAGGGAACCCCGG